>OJJT01000007.1_pt1 | contig 257790 bp, 208 predicted proteins | sample 1596281 | NCBI WGS metagenome assembly OJJT01 (sample SAMEA4350145, study PRJEB24818) | metagenome | biome: human; feature: gut; material: faeces | place: Denmark | collected 2013-09
AGGGTGCGAAGCACCGCATTTTTCGATGGAATTGTCAAGTGTTTTGGCAAAAAAGTGGGGGATTTTAATAAAAAGAGAATCTGAAAGCCTTGATTTTACTGGCTTAGAGATTCCGAGAGACTATTATCCCAAAGGGAGGAAAGAATCCATCGGGGATGCCGCCGCTGCCAAAAAAATATATTTGGAAAGTTCGCTTTTCAGGTTCAAAACATCCCCTTGTGTGGTCTTAAAGTAAACATCATCCTTGCATTGGGCAACCGTCCGAAGAAAATCGGGCAGGTTTGCGTCTTTTTTTAATTTCATTTTATATTCCCTCACATTTCATTTAGGTTCACATAAAAACAGAAAAGTATTTTATATCTTTATATTATGTGTGCTGCCTTGATTCTATTTTACCTGATTTTCCTGCCGGGTAATATTATAAATTACGGAATTCTTATAGAAATTCGCACAGTTTGCCAAAGATTGTAAAAACTGACAGAAAACAAGAATTTGTGATACCGATTTCTGTGCAGCTTCGGCTACAATGCCTGTGACAGGTGGATATCACCATAAATTGTTAGCAGGAGGAAAAGAAAATGGCAACAAAAAAACAAAAGACCGATAAAATCGGTATTGCCAAGTTTTGGGGATGGCAAAGCAGAGCGGTATCACTGGGGAGTATGACTGTCATATACGGCTATCTGATGATTTATTGTACAAACACGCTGATGCTTTCACCGGAGCTTGTGGGTACCCTATTACTTGTATCAAAGCTGTTTGACGGCGTTACAGATCTGTTTGCCGGATATTTAATTGACAATACACATACCCGTTTTGGTAAGGCAAGGCCATATGAATTTGCAATTATAGGCGTATGGCTTTGTACATGGCTGCTGTTCAGCTGCCCTGCGCAATGGTCTTACGCTGTGAAGGCAGTCTGGGTGTTTATCATCTATTCCTTCGTCAATTCCATTCTCGCAACGCTGTTGAATACCAATCAGACAACATACATTGTACGCGCCTTTCCTAATATGAGCCAGATTATGAAAGTAAACTCCTATGGCGGCATTGTAGTTACACTGGGCTGCGCCATTGTATCCATGTCCTTCCCTACTCTGATGGGAACTATGGCAACCTCCGGCGCGGGCTGGTCCAGGCTGGTGGGAATTTATGCGCTGCCTCTTGCTTTAATTGGAATTCTGCGTTTTGTATTGGTGAAGGAAACAGTACCTGTGGATGCGGACAGTGAGGGTAAAATTAAGGCAAAAGAAGTAGTGGCGGTACTGAAAAACAATAAATTTATCTATATCGTGGCGGCCATGTCCATTCTTTATAATATTACATTGGGAATGAATGCTTCCTCCTATTATTTTACATATATCGTTGGGGATATCAGTAAATATATGCTGATTGCGTCATTGAGCATGCCGATGCTGCTGGTAATGTTCGTATTTCCCGTAATGATGAAGAAAATCCCGATTTCCCGTATTGTAATGTTGGGGTGTGTATGCGGGGCAGCAGGATATCTGCTGAATTTTGCGGCGGGCTCCAATATTGTGCTTCTTATGATAGCAGGTGCTCTTTATGGTCTGGGAGGATTGCCCATTGCTTATATTTCCGGTATGTTGATTTTGGACTGTGCAGAATATAATGCGCTGAAGGGGATGGCTCGTGCAGAAGGGACCATGACCGCATTTTCCAGCTTTGGTTCCAAACTGGGCCAGGGAATTGGCTCCGCCCTTCTTGGCGTACTCCTTGGAGCTGCGGCTTTTGACGGCAATCTGGCGGCGGACGCTCAGGCCGAGAGTGCACTTATAATGATAAGAAGCCTGTATAGTATTATTCCGGCAATTATGTTTATGTTGATTTTTATTACTTTATATTTCTATAAACTGGACAAGGTTTTGCCGAAGCTTCGTGCTGAAAAGGCAGCAGAAGGAAACTCCTGACTGGCGGTATAACAACAGGAAATGTTACGGCTGCAGCCGGAATAAAGCTGCAGCCTTTTGAAATAGTCTCTGTTTTTGTGTAAAAGGAAAGGATGGATAAGTTTATGGATGCACAGGAATTTTTTGCACAGCTTCCCAGAGGAAAGGAAGATAAACCACTTCTTTTCGGCTTTGGGCCGCTGGAATACAACAAGGATGATATAGACGGCCTTTATTATATGCTGGATCGGGATTTTTCAGGCTGCCTGCTTCTTAATTTTGCCAAGCCCATGAATCCGGAAATTCAGGGAAGGGCCTGGCTGAACGGGGAAATGCTGCCGCCCTGTGTGCTGAAATATATGCCGATTATGGGAAACCTCTGGGTGCTCGGCATTCCGATGCGCGGGTTCGTAAATGAATATGGTAAGGAATACAGTCTGCATGTTGAGGGCTACACGGATACAGACGGAAATGAGATGAATCCCCAGGATTTTACGGTTAAGTGTACCGACAGAGCGCTTCCGGAAAAAAAGAATGCGGCACATGAAACAATTGCGCTTCAGGCGGCGCAGGAAGGAATTGTACTTCTGAAAAACGAAGGACAGCTTCTTCCTTTGACGGAAGGAACAACGCTTAATCTCTTTGGGAAGGGAGTGAACCAGTTCCGCACAAGCGCAGTAGGCGCAGGAAAGATCAATCCCCGGTATACGATAGATTTGCTGACGGCGTTGCGCGAGGGCGGGGTATTTGGAGTAAACGAAGAGCTGCCGAAGTTTTACAGATGTGACAGGGACGCAATCCCGCAGGCAGAGGTGATAAAGGTGGCCCGTGAAAAAAGCGATCTGGCAGTCATGCTGATTACCCGCGGAACAGGAGAAAATCTGGATAATTCCAGCGCTAAGGGAGAGTATTATCTGTCAGGAGATGAAGAAAACCTGTTAAAGACGCTGTCTGAAACCTTCAGCCATACAGTGGTCATTTTAAATACCGGATATCCGATTGATGTGACCTTTGCCGACAGATATCATGTAGATGCACTTATTTATAACGGATTTGGAGGAATGCTGGCAGGGCAGGCGCTGGCAGATGTCCTTTCCGGAAAAATGAATCCCTGCGGGAAGCTGCCGGATACCTGGCCGATGGATTATTTTGATCTTCCCGCCAGCAGGAATTTCTATGATTCCGCTGATAAACCCAGGCTGGATGCCGACTGCGGGGTGTATGCGGATACCTGTTATGAAGAGGGGATTTATGTGGGCTACCGTTATTTCAGTACGTTCGGCAAAGCGCCGGCCTATCCTTTTGGTTATGGACTAAGCTATACCAGCTTTACGATGAAGCCCGGTAAGCTAGTATATGACAGGGGAATATATGGAGAAATCACTGTAACGAATACAGGCTCCTGCTCCGGGAAAGAAGTGGTGCAGATCTATGTGAATAAGCCTGACGGCCGTATGGAAACACCGGATAGGGAGCTGATATATTTTGCCAAAACAAGGGAACTTCAGCCAGGCGAAACGGAGCGGATTCCGGTATCAGTCCCGGAAAAAAACCTTACCGTGTATGATACGGATAAAGCAGCCTATATAATGCCTGCCGGGGAATATACGATATTTGCGGGAACGGATGTCTATGCCCCAATATGGGGAAGCTTTGTGAATGAAGCAGAAACAATTGTAAAACAGGCATCCCATCTGATGATGGCGCCCAACCCGCCGGAGACCCTCAGCAAAAGAAATCCGGAAAGCTGGCCGAAGGGAGAACGGACCGGGGTAAAGGAAGGGACAGACGGTTTTTTCCCTGTCGGGAAGCGCAGCGCTTATCCGGCGTCTTTTAACTCTGGCAAATCGGGGAAAAAGCTTGTTTATCAGGATGTGAAAAGGGATCCTTCTCTTGTAAATGAATTTGTGGCAGCGCTGAGCATTGAAGAACTGGCGAGGCTTTGTGTCGGTGCCTCTGCCGGCTGGGGAATGGAAGGCGTGGGGGAGGCTGGACGGGTGTACCAGTTGGAAGGCTATGATATGCCTGATTTTCCTGTATCGGATGGAAATAGTGGTGTGAACCTGCGGGTGCCGAATATCGGAATGCCCTCCGGTGTTACTTTAAGCGCAACTTTTAATAAGGAACTGATGGAGCAGGTGGGCCGTGTAATAGGCGAAGAAGCGAAGGCGCTGGGGATGCCGCTGATATTGGCACCGGGAATGAACCTGCACAGAAATCCACTGAACGGCAGGCAGCCGGAATACTTTTCAGAGGATCCATATCTCGCAGGGATGATGGGAGGACATTACTGTAAAGGCATGGAAAGCGCCGGCGTAGGCAGCTGCATAAAGCACCTGATTGGGAACAACTGCGAGAGCACGCGGAAACGCAATCAGAGCATTATCGGAGAACGTGCACTTCGGGAACTGTATCTGAAGCCTTTTGAAATTGCCATGGGAGAACATATGCCCGCTTCTGTCATGACTGCCTATAATGCAGTGAACGGCTGCCCCACGGCCGCTGACGAAGAACTGATACAGGGCTTTCTGAGGGAAGAAAACGGGTTTGACGGATTTGTTATGACCGATTGGGGAACCTATGATACAGCCGGTGTGGTGGAGATGGTGCAGGCAGGTAACTGCTGGATTACGCCGGGCTCTTTGGATGATACCTATACCGGACAGATAGTGGAAGGCGTAAAGGAAGGCCGGATTACCCTGGAGCGTCTGGAAGAGAATGCCGCCTGGATTATTAGAACGATGATAAGGTTTGCTTAACCTGGCAAATCGGGAGGAGAAGAAGGATGAAACTTTACGACTTAAGAACAGATTCCAGAAAGACGCCCCTGGGGACAGATGAAAGGTCTCCGGCATTTTCCTGGAAAATAGCTTCGGATAAACAGAATACCTTCCAGGAAAGCTATCATATCATTGTGTGTTCGCCGGAGGAAACCGTTTGGGACAGTGGTGTGGTGCGTGACAGGCAGTCTTTGTATCTGGTATATCAGGGCAGTCCTTTGCAGCCGCAGACCCGTTATACGGTTCAGGTTGCCGTAACAGACAGTCATGGGGAGGAGGACACGGCGGAGACCTGGTTTGAGACAGGCCTTATGTCACCTGATAACTGGCAGGCTTCCTGGATTACTCACAGCGGGGAGGATGACAGGGAAGCCTGTGCGGTTTTCCAGAAAAAATTCTTTCTTAGCGGCGACATAAAGCAGGCAAGATTATACATAAGTTCTCTGGGAATTTATGAATTTAAAATGAATGGACAGCGGATAACAGGAGCCTGCTTTACCCCGGGATGGACCAGCTACCACCACAGGCTGCAGTACCAGACCTATGATATTACCGCTGCTCTTTACCGGGAAACTCCTTCAGGAAACAACCCGGAAAGCTCCACGCAGGAGCGAGGGGGCAATCTGCTGGAGGTTACGGTCGGCAACGGTTGGTACAAGGGTATTCTTGGGTTTGACGGAAAAGGAAACCATTATGGGAAAAGGACCGCGCTGATTGCCCAAATCCTGTTGTGTTATGAGGATGGACGCAGAGAAACGATAGTGACAGATGAAACCTGGCTGAACACTACAGGAGAAAAAAGATATAGTGACATTTATAACGGAGAGGTAATTGATCATACGTTCTGCCCGCCTCCTGCACTGCCCAGTGTAAAGTATGAATATACAAAACAGATTCTGACCGCGCAGGAAAATGAACCGGTATGTGTTGCACAGCGCATCCAGGCAAAGCAGACGCTGATTTCTGAAAAAGGAGAATTTATTCTGGATTTCGGACAGAATATGACCGGTGTGGTAGAAACGAGGCTGCGGTGTAAAGAGGGCAGCAGGGTTACGCTGTACCATGGAGAAGCCCTGGATGAAAGGGGGTGTTTTTTTAATACCAATCTGAGGACTGCGAAAGCAGCGGATACTTTTATCTGCAGGGGAGGGGAGGAGCTGTTCTGCCCGTCCTTTACCTATCATGGATTCAGATATGTAAAGGTTGAGGGATTGGAGACGGTTCCGAACCCGGAGGACTTTACCGCATGTGTAATGCACAGCGGCCTGGAACAGACAGGTTCTTTTTGCTGCTCTGATGAAAAGGTGAACAGGCTCTGGCAGAATATTGACTGGACCATGCGGAGCAACTATTTCGATATCCCCACAGACTGCCCTCAGAGAGATGAACGGTTCGGCTATACCGGAGATGCCCAAATCTTTCTTTCCACTGCGGCATTTTTGAAGGATACCGCAGCCTTTTTCAGAAAGTGGCTCAGGGATGTAAAGCAGGAAAATACGCTGGAATACGGAGTGCCCATGGCTGTACCGAACATTCTGGGCAATTCTGCCGGAATCGCCATATGGCAGGATGCGGCTGCGGTGGTTCCGTGGACAATTTATCAGGTCTATGGTGACAGGCGCATATTGGAGGAGCAGTATGACAGCATCAAATGCTGTGTGGAGCATTCCCGAAGCAGAACGGAGAAGGACGGTCTGCTGCATACCGGACAGCAGCTGGGCGACTGGGTGGCTCTTGACATGGAACGGGGGCCTATGCGCGCCCTGCCGGAAGGCATGCTGAATCTGGAACTGAGGGAAAAGAGCGGCGCTACAGATTTGTATTTCATTGCCAATGCCTATTATCTGTATTCCATATCCCTGATGATAAAAACGGCGGAAGTGTTGGGGAAGCAAGAGGATGCAGCGGAATATAGCAGGCTGTATCAGGAGGTACTGCATAGCTTTCGGAAAGAATATATCACGCAGACGGGTCGTCTGATATCGGAAACCCAAACAGGCTGTGCACTGGTTCTTCAGTTAGGGCTGGCGGAGGAAAAGGACCAAAAGCAGGTGCTGGAGGTCTTGAAAAATAATATCAGGCAGCATAAAAACCATTTAACCACAGGTTTTGCCGGAACCCAGTTTTTATGCCGTGTCCTTTCGGATAATGGTGAACATGAGACAGCAGGTAAAATCTTTTTACAGGAGGACTGTCCTTCCTGGCTGTACAGCGTCAATTTGGGAGCCACTACGGTATGGGAGCTTTGGGACGGCGTCAATCCGGACGGCAGCTTTAACCCATATGAAATGAATTCACTCAACCAGTATGCCCTGGCTTCCATCGGTGATTGGATGCACCGGAATCTGGGGGGTATAAGTTCTCTGGAGCCGGGGTATAAAAAATCAAGAATTGCTCCCAGGCTGATTACAGGGATTCCGGAAGTGGAGACCTCTCTGGAAACCGTTTATGGGAAACTATCCTGTTCCATAAGCTGCCGGAAGGGGAAATACCGGATCGATATCCAGGTCCCCGCCAATACTACAGCCCATGTAAGCCTGCCTGAAAAGGAAGATTTCCAGGTTGGATCAGGCAGGTATCATTACGAATACGAAACGAAAGCATCTTTTGTCAGACAGAGGTTTAGTACGGATTCCACACTGGGAGCACTCCTGGCGGAGCCCTTGGGGGCTCAGATGCTGCACAGCTATGCACCGGAGCTTTGTGAAAATGAACTGTTTATGCAGTTTGCTGTAAATCGGACAATAGAAGAAATCAGCAACATGCTGCCGCCGGAGTCCATGGCTCTTTTTACGACAGTCTTGGATCGGCTCAATCAGACGGAAGGAGAGGAAAATCAAAATGAAGCGGATAAAATGGAATGATGACTGGATATTTTTAAAACCTGGGGAAAATCCCATGATGGCAGCCATATCCGGAGGCGGGGGCTGCGGGGAAATAGTGACACTGCCCCATGATGCCATGATTCATGAGGAAAGGACACCGGATACAAAAAATGGCCATCAGACGGGATTCTATCCCGGAGGATGCTACACTTATATAAAAAATTTTACTGCTCCCAGGGAATGGGCACAAAAAACGGTATTGGTGGAATTTGAGGGCGTGTACCAGAATGCAAGAGTTTATGTCAATGGTGATTATGCGGGAGGACATCCGGGAGGTTATACCTGTTTCTCCGTGGTTTTGGACGATTTTCTTAAGCCTGGGGAAAATAATGAACTTAAGGTGATCGCAAATAACTCGGCGGAGGAAAACAGCCGCTGGTACTCCGGAAGCGGCATATACCGCGATGTTAATCTGATAGTGGGCAACCAGGTACATATCGGAATGGACAGTGTGAGAATACAGACACCGGAGGTGGAAGAGGATCTTGCCGTGGTACAGGTTGAGGTCACAATCAGAAACCAGGGAGGCCGGAAATTAAAAACCCGTTTGTACATAGAATTGACAGATCCGCAGGGGACGCCTGTGGGGAAAACGGAGATTCCGGTGACCGTTTTCGCTCAGGATGAGGAGGTTTGCCGCCAGCGGATTACGGTAGAAGCGCCGGTACTCTGGAGCTGTGAAACTCCGAAGCTGTATACCTGCAGGCTGGTACTGAAGGCGGAAGGGGAAGTGCTGGATGAAGCAGAAGAGGTTTTCGGCATCCGCACCATCTCACTGAATGCAAGAAAGGGACTGCGTATCAATAAAAAGGAAGTGAAGCTGCGCGGAGCGTGTATTCACCATGATAATGGCATTATCGGGGCCGTTACACTGGAACGGGCGGAGGAGCGCCGGTGCAGACAGCTGAAGGAGGCTGGTTTTAACTGTATCCGAAGTTCCCACCATCCTCTCAGCCGTGCCATGCTCAATGCCTGCGACAGGGAAGGAATGCTGGTGCTGGATGAGCTTTCCGACTGCTGGACCAGAAGTAAAAACAATAATGATTATGCGCAGTACTTCCCGGATTACTGGGAATTCGATGCAAAACAGCTGGTAGCAAAGGATTTTAACCATCCGTCGGTAATCATGTATGTGACGGGCAATGAGATCCAGGAAGCAGGAACGGCAAAGGGCGCTCAGCTGAATCGTATAATTACCCGGAAATTCCACAGCCTGGACGATACACGGCCTGTAACTGTAGCCATAAATGGTCTGCTTTCATGTATGGATCATATGGGAGAGATCATGTGCGGGATTATGGGGATCACTATGGAGCAGATGCAGCAGATGCAGGCCCAGGCCGCGGCACAGCCTGCGTCGGATGCAGGCTCCGACGCAGCCAACGGCAGTACGGATCTGATGAAAGGACCAATGGCCGATGCCTTTGCCGCAAATAATATAGTGACTGAGATTCTGGAGGAATTTACTTCAGTAACAGATCTGGTGGGTTATAACTATCTTACTGCCCGTCATGCAAAAGAACATGAACTGTATCCTGACAGAGTAATACTGGGAACGGAAACACTGCCGTCGGATATTGTTCGGTTATGGAAGATTGTAAAGGAAAATAAACATGTGATTGGGGATATGACCTGGACCGGCTATGATTATCTGGGAGAAGCGGGTTCCGGCTGCTTTTACTATGACGGCCGACAGGGATTTATGCCCAACTGGCCCATTAGTGTTGCCTATATGGGAGATATTGATATTATCGGTTACCGCCGCCCCATAAGCTATTTTCGGGAAATTGTATATGGACTGCGGACAGCGCCTTATATTGCGGTGGAAAGACTGAATCATTACGGGGAAAAAGTGAACAAATCCGCATGGGCCTGGAAGGATGAAATCGCAAGCTGGACCTGGGACGGTTATGAGGGAAAACCTGCAATCGTAAATGTATATGCTGCAGCAGAGGAAATCGAACTGTTTCTGAACGGGAAATCCATGGGAAGAAAAAATGCGGGAGAAGAACATGAGTGGATGTGCAGCTATGAAATCCCTTATGAACCGGGAGAACTGAAGGCCGTGGGATATACGCAGGGGAATGAAGCAGGACAGGATATTCTGGTAACGGCGGGCAGACCTGCAATATTGAAGGCCCGGGCAGATCGGAGAGTGCTGAAAGCAGACGGCGCGGATCTTTCTTATATTACAGTAAATCTGGCTGATGAGGAAGGAAGGCTCAACCTTTGGGCGGAGAAGGAAATTACAGTGTCTGTAGAAGGTGCGGGGACGCTTCAGGGCTTTGGAAGCGCTGATCCGGCAACGGAAAACCGGTACGACAACACTACATGGAAAACCTATGACGGCTATCTTCTGGCCGCAATCCGTTCCGGAAAGGAAGCGGGTAAGATAAAAGTAACATTTACAGCAGACGGATGCGAAGCAGCAGAAGTTATGCTGACCGTAGATACAGGAAAGAAGGAGTAAAAATATGGCAAATAAATATATCTGTAACCCAATGAATCTGGAGTACCGCTATCAGTTTTTCGGAAATTTAAAGCAGCCCGGTATTTTTTATGCCAGTAAAGAGGCGGCGGATCCCTCATTAATTTTGGTGGATGGGACCTATTATCTGTTTCCATCCGTAACCGGCGGATTTTTTACAAGCAAGGATCTGGCAGAATGGGAGTTCCATCCTTTTGTAGGCGAAATGCCTGTCTACGATTATGCACCGGATATCCGTTATATCGGAGGCTATTTTTATTACTGTGCTTCCGGTATGCAGGAAGCTTGTGATTTTTACAGAACCAAGGATCCGGTAAGCGAGCCTTTTGAGAAGGTGGAGGGTTCCTTTCCCTTCTGGGATCCTAACCTGTTTGAGGATGAGGATGGCAGGCTGTATCTGTATTGGGGGTCTTCCAATGTAACACCTGTTTATGGCGGGGAACTGGATCGGGATACTATGAAACTTAAAGGGGAGCCGGTAGAATTAATAGCGGCCAGAGAAGAGGAGCTGGGCTATGAAAGAAACGGCGCCGATCATAAGACTCCCAAAACACAGGAGCAGATAGAGGAGGATGTAAAAAATCTGTACGATTCCATTCCGGGTAAGGAAAATGCAAGCGAAGAAGAGTTGGCGGCTATGAGACAGACTCTTTATGCTTATATGGGGAATGCTCCTTATCTGGAGGGGGCATGGATGACAAAGCACAATGGCATTTATTATCTGCAGTATGCATTCCCGGGAACACAGTATAATGTATATGGGGATGCGGTATATATTAGTGACAGCCCGCTGGGGCCGTTTAAGGTGGCTGAAAACAACCCCTATTCATATAAGCCGACCGGTTTTATTACCGGAGCCGGACATGGCTCCACTGTGGAGGATACCCGGGAGGGATTCTGGCATATTTCTTCTATGCGTATCAGCCGCAATCATAAATTTGAACGCAGGCTTGGCCTGTGGAAGGCAGGTTTTGATGCCGATGGAGAGTTGTACTGTGATCAAAGGTATGGGGATTGGCCGCTTCGTGTGGATAGCCGCCCCTGGGAGCAGCCGGAATGGATGCTGCTTTCTTACCGTAAGCCGGTGAGTGTTTCTTCCGGGAAGGGCGCGGAATTTATAACCGATGAGGATATCAGGACGTGGTAGAAGGCCGCTGATAACCAGCCTGGTTCGCAGGTCTGCTTGGATCTGGAAAAGGTGCAGGACGTACATGCCGTACAGATCAATTTTGCGGAGGATGGAATTGAAGTACAGCTTCCTGAAGGTGAAAGTGCACATCAGGATATGTCGGAAATACGTTTTATTGATACCAGGATACAGCCGCTGCGCTGGATACTGGAAGGTTCACAGGACGGTGTTCATTTCAGTATGCTTGCAGATAAATCGCAGGCGGATACCGATCTTTCCCATGATTTTCTTGTCTGGGAAACAGGAAAGCAGGTCAGATATCTGAGGCTGACAATTCTGGAACTGCCATATGCTCAGATTCCCTGTATTTCCGGGCTGCGTGTATTTGGAAAAGGACAGGGCCAAAGACCGAAAGCAGCCGATGAAGTCACAGTACAGGAGATGGGAGAACTGAATATCACGGTGGACTGGAAGGATACGGCAGCGACAGGCTATAACGTGTTATGGGGATATGCGCCGGATAAACTTTATCACAGCAGTATTGTTTACGGGCAATGCAGACGGGAAATCGGCGCGTTGATGAAAGGAAAGCCCCTGTATGTGCGTGTGGACGCTTTTAATGAAGCCGGGATTACGGAAGGCAGTATTCTGAAGGTGCGGTGAAGCGTTTTGCAGTGGCAGACAGATTGGAGAAAATAAAATGAAGACAGTTAAAGAAAAACAAATTCTGGTAGGTGCTGATTTTGCAGGTTTTCCTCTGAAAGAAGCCGTAGTGGAGCATCTTCGTAAAAAAGGCTGGACAATAACGGATATAGGGGTAAAAAGTGCCGATGAAGAAAATCCGGAAATGTTTCATCGGATAGGGCTGAAGGCAGGGGCAATGATTACCGAAAAAGAGTTTGAAAGGGCACTTTTATTCTGCGGCACAGGAATGGGGATACATATTGCCGCAAGCAAATGTCCGGGTGTACATGCCGGCGTAGTAGAGAGTGTTCCGGCAGCTCTTCGCGCAATAACAGGAAATGGAGTCAATGTGCTTGCCATGGGTGCTTTTTATGTGGCGCCTCAAATGGGAAAGGACATTGCAGATGCATATCTGGGGGCTGAGCTTGGCACAGGATATGAGTGGTGGCCTAATTTCTATGAATTTCACAAGCTGGCTATTGATGAGCTGAATGCTTTTGATTATGAGAAATTCAGGGAAAATGGGTTTGAGGTGAAAAGAATGGGGGATTTTCCGCTGAAATTGATGGATAAATAAAAATGAGAGGTGTAAATAATGAGGTATTTCGTGAAATCTTTTGAAAAAGAGAATGTAACATTAACGGGCTATATCCATGATGTAAGCAATGAACTGAAAAATGCTCAAATCCGGCCGGCTGTCCTGATTTTTCCGGGCGGCGGATACTTTATGTGTTCTGACAGGGAAGCGGAGCCGGTAGCCCTGGCTTATATGGCCGAAGGATACCAGGCGTTTGTACTGAGGTATTCCGTTGGAGAGAAAGTCCCTTTTTCTCAGTCCTATGAGGACGCCTGTACAGCCCTTGCATATCTGAAGGAAAATAGCGATGAACTGCATGTGGATGCCAAAAAGATTGCAATTGCAGGATTTTCTGCAGGCGGTCATCTGGCGGCTGCGCTCGGGACAATGGGAAAGGATAAGCCAACCGCAATGATATTAGGTTATCCGGTAATTTTATCCTCCATGGGAGATGGCATCTGTAAAGAAATTCCCGGTCTGGATGAAAAAGTGACGGCAGAGACACCTCCTGCTTTTATTTTCTCAACAAGCAATGATATCATTGTCCCGGTGGAAAACAGCCTGAAATTTGCGGAGGCACTGAATAAAAATGGGGTGGAATTCGAACTGCATATTTTCAGAAATGGAGTTCATGGCCTGTCTCTTGCTAAACCTCTGACTTCAAATGGAGAGCGCAGTATGGTAAATCCTGTGGTCGCAGAATGGTTTACGGATAGTGTACGCTGGCTGAAGGAGATATGGGGCGATTTTTATGCGGATCATACTAGTGAGCTGGAGATGACCGTAAATGGTGCAGGAATTGATACTCCGGTGAAGCTTTTGCTCCAGTCAGAGGGCTGTGAAGCAATACTGACAGAACATATTCCAAACATAAGAGAAATGCTGAAGGAGAATCCGATGGCCGGGGAATTCTCGCTGCGTATTATGAATCATTATTCTCCGGAAATTATAACCGGTGACATGCTGGAAGAAATGGAGCGGAAACTGGCTGCATTACAATAAGCGGAGTAATAAGGGCTTAAGTGTGCTTCGGAAGATGTTTATAAAGACGACATAAAATAACCAGAGAAAAACGAGTTTGTGGTTTTCTTCTCTGGTTATTTGCATGGAGTGAGGATAAATGCATTAATTTTAATCTGATAGTTCATTTTTAACAGCTTAAATTGTCACATTTTTTTGCGCAGTTATATTGATGCGTTTATCCAGGGAATTCTGGAAGAATTACAGGATAACGGAAGAATGGTAATGGCAGAAAGCACGGGAAGAAAGACAAAAAGCTGATACAACTGGCCCATGGGCGGCAGTATGCAGACTGTCCGCAGCAAATGAATTCTTCACTATTGACAATTAACCATCTGTAAAGTATCATAATTATATTCTTATTATTAGTATTAAGTGCATTCGCACATTCTGGCAGTTTCTGCCGCAAATCACATTTTATAACGGCAGGAACTGCAGAAGATAATGTCAGAAGTGTCTTTGTCTGCATTCCTGCTTTCACAGGGAGGTAAGAATGAAGGGAAAGACAGCAATTGGCGCGGCACTGGATGCCGCCGGGGCGAAGGCCCAGTACGATGGGCATGTAAAGCGAATCCTGGGTAACAGACAGGTTCTGGCACGTATTCTTAAGGGGGCGGCCGAGGAATTCCGGGAGTATTCCCCGGAAGAAATCGTTGGCTGGATTGAGCCTGACATCGAGATTGAGGGGACAGCGCTGCGTCCGGGAGAAACAGGGAAGGGTAAGCTTCTTATCACCGGGGACAGCACGGAGAGCAGGATACCCGGAGAGGGAACCATAACCTATGATATCAGATTCCGCGTTTATGTCCCCGGACAGGGGCGCAGGGAGACGGTAAAGCTTCTGATGAATGTGGAGGCGCAGAAAAAATTCTACCTTAAATACCGGATAGTAACCAGGGGAATATTTTACGGTGCAAGAATGCTTTCGGAACAGCTGGACAGGGAATTTACAGACTCGGAATATGGGAAGCTGAAAAAGGTATATAGCATATGGATCTGTATGAATGCGCCCCTGCACATAGGAAACGCCCTGACAGAATATTGGATTGGGAAAAGAGATATTATAGGGACAATGCCGGAAAAGAAAAAGAACTATGATAAACTTTCGGTTATCATTATCTGCCTGAATGAAAAGAGCAGGGAGAAAGGTGGAGAACTGCACGGATTTTTGAATACGCTGCTTTCCCCCGGGATGAATGAAGCCAGGAAAAAGGAAGTGCTGTTAAGAGACTATGGAGTTGAGATGGAACAGGAAATGGGAGAGGAGCTGAAGCAGATGTGTAATTTAAGTGAAGCTATTGAAGAAAATGCTATGCGGAAAGGGGTAAGGAAAGGCGTAAGAAAAGGTATCAGCCTGACTAAGAATATAATGCGTCTGGCGGGAGAGGGGAAAACGGAAGAAGAAATATCGGCCCTCTGCGGCGTCAGTGCAAAGATGGTGCGTGAGATTATGAAGGCTTAACGGATGTGTGGTTGCTATAAGGTTTTAAAAAGAAATTCAGGATAATATTTCAGAGAAAAGGCGGATAGATATGATTATTAAGTTGTCTTTATAAGGTCTCCCTTTGGGAATTATAATGTATCGGAAAGTATGTGCTCACCCTGGATACCGCTATTATATTGCCATTTAGTCTATGGATATTACTATAAAAAGCAGAAAGAATAAGGTAACGAAAAAAATATCACTCCGTCAATAGAAAGATTCCCGGAGTGATATTTTTGTTGTTTTTGAGTTTAATATTCCACTATGAAATACGTACAGATATGAGGAACAGTATATTCTGCCTGATATTCATTTAAGGATTTGACATAGAGGCTAAGAAGGACGGATTTAAAAGCTCACTTAATATAGTTAGAAAGCATTATCATCTTCTTCATGCTCCATTATGTCTTCTACTTTACAATGCAGAATATTGCATAATTTATCAATTGTATTAGTTTCAATATTCTTGTTATGTCTTAAACGATCCAACTGTGCGTGGTTTACATTATATTTCGTTGACAGGTCATATTGAGAGATTCCTTTGTCACGCATTGTGGACCATAGCTTATCATATTTTATCATTGATTATAACTCCAAATTAATAATGCATCGTTATAATTATGGCGTTAGAATATATTTAAAATAAAGGTTCGTATACGAACTATACGGAGGTATACAAATGTATTCGAACGATAATGAATTAAAGGAACGGATTTATGATTTAATGATTGGGGTATTTAATTTGGAAAAGTATCCTGTTAAGGAAAGCAAGTTTGTTAAAAATGAATTTGCTGATGGGGAAATATGCGCTGAACTATATTCTGAAATCAGCAAGGCAAAAGATGCACTCTGCAATAAACTGGGCGTAGATGAAGATAAGGATCTGGAATGTATAATAAATAATTTTTATGATATTATGAAATATCTATCTATGCAGATGTATGATTACGGTGTTTTAAAATGCGGAGAAAAGATATAGAAAACCTGCATTTGCTAAAAATTTTCAAATAGCTACATAATATTTCTTCATTGGCAGAGTTTATAAAAATCTTGATACTATAAAGCGCCATTATGATCCGAGGTTTCCAAAAGCGCCGATGCTGTGGAAATTAAAACCTTTAATTGGTTTTCATCACATTTTGCTATAATTCGGATTAATTCCTGATAAACAGGGTTTTCGGTATTGACATCCGGAAATATACACGAATCTGCGGAAATATTCAGAGTTCGGCAGATATGGTAAAAATTTTCAAGACTGGGAGAAAAGCGGCCACGCTCTATATCTTTTTGGAACGAGAGAGAGACTTCCAGGAGTTCGGCGCATTCGGCTTGCGTAAGATGTCTTTTACTACGGGCATCTTTTACTGCAGCGCCTAAAATTTTTGCATCATATAAAGTCAATGACATAATCTCACCTCCTGTACGTAGTGTAAAACCATACCAATGAATTGTAAAAATGGTATAACAGTATATAAAGGTATGGTTATACACTACTAATCTAAATATGATCTTATTAATGTACTAAGATACAAATACGATAATATTTGTAAGTAATAATCTCTAAGGCAGAACAAGACTTATTATCAGAATACATTATTTCTATTGCTATTATTCCTGGCGCTTATTTTGTAATTATTGTTACCTGTAAATATGGTATAATATAGAGGCCGGCAAATTATTGCCTTTTACAGAGGGAAAATAAGGTAAAGCTGTCTGGTGAAAACTCAATAAATTCACCTCCTTTTCGGAAAAGACAGCCAGATACCGGAAAAAATAAAATGCTGAACAGATAACAGGGAATACAGGGATATAGCCATGGGAAGATATTTTAAGCTTGATATTGCAAATAAGAAATACAGATCCGTACTTCTGCTGAGTTACAGTATAATCGCTATAATTGCAGTTGCCATCGTAATTACAGGGGTTTTTGCCTGGTTTAATTCATATACGCAAAAAGTGGTTTATGACATGTCCATGGTTCAGCTCCAGAACCTGGATACCACGTTTACGAACAGTATCGATACGTGCCGCACGCAGCTTCAGACAGCCTGGCAGGATTCCAACATTAAGCAGCATATCTATACTCAGAATGAGAGCTGGAAAAATGAGAACTGGATTGGCAGTTATTTTCAGCGGCTTTGCGTGAATAATGGTTTTGCGGAGTATATCTGCCTGTTCCGGAATGAAAATGAGTTCCGGTACTATGGCTGGCGCTATCCTTCCGAAGCAGAAATGCAGCAGATTGAACAGGGGGTTATGGAAACCTCCAATGATATGGAACAGTTTATTATACATACGGATACCCGAAGCAATCTGTGCATCTTTTTTACAGAACGGAATGCGATGGGGGAGAAACCGGTGCGCGGCATCATATATTCCCTTGATTTGGATGCCCTGGAAAAAACGCTGATTTCACAGAACGTAGAAGATACGACCTTGCTTGTATATAAGTCCGATGGACAGGCTGTGATGAAAGGAAAACTGTCAGGGGAACAGCAGGACGAAGTATGGAGCTACTTAAAGGGAGGAGATTTCAGCGGTGGCAGCAGGGAACTTCTTCTCAATGATTCCAAGTATCTATGTAACAGTATCTATAATGATTCCCTGGATATGCATTTTGTCATGCTGCAGGATTATCATATTATGCAGACAAAGCTTGCGGAGATTAAGAAAGCAGCTTTTCTAAGCGTTATCATAAGCCTGATTACGGCGCTGTTATTGGCCGTATTTCTGGCGAATAAGCTGTATTACCCCCTGGAAGACTTTTTCAGCCGAATCGGTTCCGGCCCGGAGTTGATTCCGGGGAATGAAGACTACAGTAAAAAACAGGCGGAAATTACAAGTGATAAAATAATCAGTCAGATACATATGATGTCGCAGCAATACCATTCTGATAAAATTCTGGGTTATCTTGGCGGAAATGAGGCTGATGCGGTAATTCCGCCTGTACTCAGGCTGCAGGATCGTACCGAGCATTGTATCCTTATTTTATTCTGGACCGATGAACATGTGATGGACAGCCGGATTACACAGGATATCCATCAGACGTTGGACGAGAATCATTCAGGCTGTAAAATCAGTTCATTTTCAGATGCCAGGGCCTCATGGACTTTAATGATGATAAAGGAGCCTGTGAGGATAGGAATGCTCAGTGATCCGGACAGAATAGCAGCTATGTTAAGCAAAGAATGCAGGCAGATTCAGAAAACGGTCCCTGTCCGGATATATTATGCAGTGTCCGGCCTGATATCAGATGAAAATGAACTCAGGCCTGCATTCAGGGATTTACAGACATTGCAGAAGTACCATCTTTTGGGAAGGGGAACGTCCGGCATGACTTGCGAACTTCTGAATGACGGAAAGGAAAATGCTGTTCCCAGAAAAATATATGAGGGCCTTCTGAGTAATATCCGGGCAGGAAAAACTCAGGACTCTGTAGAAAGTATATCAGAAATACTGGATGAGCTTTCCGGCTATGAAATAAGAAAGGTTTTGCTGTTCCTTTCGGATTTATGCGTGCAGATTGAGCAGTGTATTATGGGATGTGAACTGACCGGAAGGCAGAGGCAGGAAAAATATCTGGATCATTATGTTAAAATAACATCCCTATATGATAAAAGCGATTTGGAATACTATCTGAAACATTTAATAGAAGAAACCTGTCTTGAGAACAGTGTTTTCCAGGAAAAGACGCTGCGCATGAATATGCTGGATGCGGTGGAATATATCCGTAAGCATTACCGGGACGATGATATCTGTGTGGAGCTGGTGGCGGATCAATTCCATATGTCGGTTTCCTACTTCAGTAAATTGTTTAATGAATATGTGGGTATGACCTTTCCGGAATTTATAAATGATCTCCGTCTTACATATGCATCTGAAATGCTCAGGTCAAATCCGGAGGTGAATATCAAGAGAGTTGCAGAAGCTTGTGGATTTGGTAATACTTCCTATTTTTCTTCGCAATTCAAGAAGAAATTTGGCATTTCTCCATCTGCATTCAGGAATGGTAGATAAAAACAACATAAAAATATAAAATTGATACGCGTTCTGGCCCTATTTTTGTGGGAAAGTGAATAGAATGCGTATCTTTTTTATTTTCAGAGGCAGTCCTCCCGTACTACAATAAAACCATCAAAAAAACGGGAGGCAAAAAGATGTTCAAATCAAAAAAACCATCTGAGCCGGTCGGTACGATAAGAAAGAAGTCCGGTTTTAGAAAATTCCGGCAGGATATTCCTCTTTATATCCTGGCTTTGCCCGGGGTAATTGCCCTTCTTCTATTTTCTTATTTTCCAATGGCCGGTATTGTTCTGGTATTTAAAGATTACAATTTTAAAGGAGGGATATTCGGAAGCCCCTGGGCAGATCCCATTTATAAAAATTTTCGTTTCTTCTTTAATAATATTTCCACGGCCATGCGTTCTACAGGACTTACAGTCATGTATAATCTTCTCTTCTTTATTGTAGGAACCATTTTTGCGGTAGCTATAGCAATTATGCTCAGTGAAATAAAAGGGAAAATGTTTATAAAAATTTCCCAGAGCCTTATGTTTCTGCCTTACTTTATTTCCTGGATGGTCATGGGAGCAATTCTTTATGCATTGCTGAATGCGGATTCAGGCCTTTTGAACCAGACCCTGGTGTCTTTGGGAAAAGAGCCTATAGATTTCTATGCGAATCCTAAAGCGTGGATAGCGATTCTTACTATAGTTAATACATGGCAAAGTTGCGGATATACATCAATCATATACTATGGCGTTCTGACAGGAATCGATTCTTCCCTGTATGAAGCCGCGAAGGTAGACGGCGCATCCAAGCTGCAGTGCATCCGCAAGATAACCGTCCCGCTTTTAAAGCCTACAATAATTATTCTTTTTCTGCTGTCCGTCGGAAATATGCTGAAGGGTAACCTGAATATGATAATCGGCCTTACCAATTTAAATCCTGTATTATTCTCGACAACGGATTTAATCGATGTATTTGTATACAGAAGCGGCGTAAGGAACGGAGAAATGGCCTTCGCCTCAGCAATATCCTTATATCAGTCCATCTTTGGATTCCTGCTTGTAATTACGGCAAATAAAATAGCGGGGAAATTTGATAAAGATGCCACCTTATTTTAGAAGGGAGTCAACATGATACATAATAAAAAGAAATTAGGGGCAGATAATATCCTGTTAATTATTTTCTATGTTTTACTCACTGTAATTGCTGTAGTCTGTATTTTCCCAATCATTTTTGCAGTGATAGGATCTTTCACACCGGAAAGTGAAGTTGCCGTGCATGGATTTACGCTTTTCCCCAGAGAACTTTCCCTGGAAACATATCAATATGTATTTCAATCACAGGGAAGCAAGCTTTTAAATGCATATAAAAACAGTATACTCACAACCTTATGCGGAACAGCCCTTTCTGTGTTGATAACAGTTTGTTATGCCTATGTCCTGTCCGTAAAGGGTTTCCGTTTCGGAAACAAATTGGCTTTCTTTGCATATTTTACCATGCTTTTTAACGGCGGAATGCTGGCCTGGTATCTGGTCTGCACCAAATATCTTGGTATGAAGGATAATTATGCGGCTATGTTCCTTCCCTATGCAATGAATGTTTTTAATATGTATTTGATGAAAAACTTTTTTAATGGACTGCCCTATGAACTTGTGGAAAGTGCGAAGATTGACGGCGCGGGTCATTTCCGGATTCTCGGGCAGATAATACTTCCGTTATCCAAGGCCGGTATTGTGACAATAACCCTGTTTTATGCATTGCAGTATTGGAATGATTTTTACCTGCCGCTGATGCTGATTAATGACGAGAAATATTATACGATTCAGTACATTCTCTATAAAATGATGTCCAATATCCAATATCTGGCGGCAAATCCGTCAAGCAGCGTGGCATCCCATATAATACTGCCTGCTCAGACGATAAAAATGGCGATTACCTGTATTGCCATCGGCCCGATTATACTGATTTATCCTTTTATCCAGAAACATTTTGTAAAGGGTGTAACGGTGGGCGCATTAAAAGGTTAATTTGGTGAAAACCAAACTATAAAAAGGAGAAAAATCCTCTGCTCGCCAGAGGGAAAATTTCTAAAGAAATTGCATTTTTCTCCGTAAAAATAAGGAGGATTTCAAGGATATGAAAAAAAGAAATGTTGCAGCGCTTATTGCCGCTGCGGTAATGGCTGTGTCGGTGCTGCTGACCGGCTGTGGGGAAAAAGCAGACGCGCCTGCAGATAATACTGCCGGCGGAAGCCAGGAAGCGGCCGGGGAAGAAGCTCCTACCCAGGCGACACTTATTCTGTATGGCGAGGCTTCTGCAAGAATGTCTGATTTTGCGGAACATGAATTTCATGACAAGGTTCTGGATGCCATTAATGTGGATGTTACGGTACAATATCTTCCCTGGTCTGAATATGCGGGAGGAAAAACAGAACTGATGCTTTCATCCGGAGAAAAATTTGCGACTTATACGGATACAGCATTTTTATCAAAGTGCGTCTCCAAGGGATATTATGCGGATATTACAGATGCGGCGGAAAAGTATGCAGAAGATTTGAAGAAAAACTGCGGCGGTGAAGAAGCTTTTGATATCTGGAAGGTGAATGGAAAGCTGTATGCACTTCCTTTTGGAAATAAACCGAATGCAGGTGAGAACTATGTAATTATAACCAGGCAGGATCTTCTGGAAGAGGTTAGCATGACCGAACTGAAAACTCTTGAGGATGTGGAAAAATTCTATACGCTTGCCAAAGAAAAACACCCGGATATCATCGGTTTTGGACGAGGCGGTATTCTCCCGCAGATGGTAAACGGGGCGATTGAATCTGATATGAATGTATTCCGTCTGAATAATTTCGTATCTACGGATGGAAACAAGGCGGATGACCCGACTGTGTATAATTATTATGCATCTGAGGAATATAAGCAGGCCTGCAAAATTTTCAGGGAATGGTATCAGAAGGGTATGATTCCCAGCTATGTAATGTCCAATGGCTCCCAGATTGATGCGGAATTTATGTCCGGGAAAGCTCTTTTTGCCGCTGGTGCGAGCTATCGAGTTTTTGAATACGAGGATGCGGTAAGGAAAGCGGATCCCAATGCAAAATTCAAAAATTATTATCTGGGAGATCAGTCAAAGAAACCGCTGATGTCCAGAGGAACATATTCAACGGCTTTTGCCGTAAGCGCCAATGTGGAAGGCAGAGAACTGGAAGGCTATGTTAAGCTGATTAACCTTCTGCAGAGCAGCCAGGAATGGTGTGACCTCATTCTCTATGGTGTGGAAGGAAAGGATTATACAATCAGTGACGACGGCCAGCTGGAGATGATTAATACAGATACCTTATTCGAAACATGGCTGCCTGATAATATTAATTTCAAAAGATATCAGAGCTATATTACAGAGGATCAGATTAAGACCTATGAAAACTGGAATGAAGGCTGTATCCCTCAGAAGGATTTGGGCTTTTCCTTTGATATGACACCGGTACAGACCGAGTACGCACAGATGCAGGCGGTTGAGCAGGAGTACTTCAATCCTATAACCAATGGCCTGGTGGAATATGATGAAGCAATTGATGAGGCGCTTAAGAAGCTGGATGAAGCGGGAATCGACCGTTTCCTGGAGGAGTATCAGAAACAGTTTAATGCATTTTATGAGAGTAAGAATAAGTAACAGTAAGCTATAGTAAGTAACAGAGGCTGCCAGGCGTAAGCGCTCCTGTGGAGCTCAGGCAATAACTATAAGCTTCCTCTGAAAAAAACAGAGCCGTCTGTGTCTGATATCAGTAAAGTATCGGACGCAGGCGGCTCTTTGCGTGGCCGCAGAGGGAGAATCGGCCAGGGTTATGAGGGCTGGAGGACTTTTTCCTTGATTTTACCCTCCTGATTTCGTGTGTCTGCCTTAATTTCATATAGTCCATGATTTTGTAGGTTTCATGTCTCTCCTGATTTCATATTGACGCAATATCATAGAAATCCTATAATTAAGTTCTGCGCGCCGGCCTGCAAGGGAAACCACGATTACAGAGGCAGGTCCTGCGCCGGACTTTTTTATACTAAGGGGAGATAGTATGTTATGTTAATCAGGAATTATGTGCAGCAGCTAAAAAAAGAGTTTAAGAACTACAGCGGGGCCGATCTTATAAAGGATCTCATGGCCGGGCTGACGGTTGCGGCGGTGGCGCTTCCGCTGGCGCTGGCCTTCGGCGTAAGCAGCGGTGCGACGGCGGCGGCCGGGCTGGTTACGGCCATTATTGCCGGCCTGGTAATCGGTGCGTTTTCGGGCGGGTTTTATCAGATATCCGGCCCTACGGGGGCAATGGCAGCCATATTGATGTCCGTTATTGCAGGATATGGCTTGCAGGGAGTTTTTGCGGCCACGCTCATTGCGGGTGTCCTGCTTGTGCTCTGCGGTATTTTCCATATCGGCAGGCTGACAAGCTTTATCCCGGCGCCTGTTATTACGGGATTTACATCCGGTATTGCCGTGATTATTGCGATGGGGCAGATTGATAATTTTTTTGGAGTTGTATCGGAAGGATCCAGCGCGGTGCAGAAGCTTTTCAGCTATGGGCGCCTGGGCTTTCCGGTGAATTTGCAGGCTGTTTTACTGGGAATGTTTGTTGTATTATTTATGGTGTTTTTTCCGAAAAAATGGAACGCGGTGGTGCCGGCTTCCTTTCTGAGCATTATTATTGCCACAGTGATTTCTGTTGTAATGAAACTGGATGTGGAAACGGTGGGCGCCATTCCCAAAACGCTTTTCCTGGAGGACCGTCTGGATATTGCGGCGCTGAATCTCCAGGATATCAAAGGGCTTTTCGGCCCGGCGGTGAGTATTGCCATGCTGGGGATGATTGAAAGCCTGCTGTGTGGGGCCAGCGCCGGAAAAATGGCAAATGTCAGGCTGAACAGCGATCAGGAGCTGGTGGCGCAGGGCATCGGAAATATTATCCTGCCCTTTTTCGGGGGGATTCCCGCAACTGCGGCCATTGCCAGGACGAGCGTTGCGCTGAAATCCGGGGCGCGCACAAGGCTGACCGGGATATTCCATGCGCTGGGGCTTCTTGTTTTTATGTTTATCCTGGGGCCTGTGATGGCAAAGATTCCCCTGTCCGCCCTTGCGGGGGTTCTGATGGTGACCGCCTTCCGCATGAATGACTGGAAGGAAATCAGGTATATTTTTTCCCATCATTTCAAGGGAGCTGCAGCCAAATACCTGATTACCATGGCGGCTACCATTTTGTTTGATCTGACCACGGCGATTCTGCTGGGTGTGGTAACCGGGCTGGTTCTTCTGGTCAGCCGTTTGTCTCATATAGAAATCAATTATGAGAAAGTGGATATGAGCCGTATCAATAATGCGGATGAGAGACTGAATAAGAAGTATGAAAATGCTGCGGTCGCTTACCTGACGGGAACCATAATTTTTGCGAACACGCAGAATATTGAGGAAATCCTTGTAAAAATGCAGGAGTTTGATACCGTCCTACTGTCCATGCGAGGGGTTTCCTATATGGATATCTCAGGCGCCATTACCTTTATGCAGGTGCTGGCCGAGCTGCAGAAACAGGGGAAGAAAATCTTTTTATGCGGAGTTCCTAACAGCACTATGATGATGCTGAAACGCTCCGGTATCTATGATATGATCGGTGAGAATAATTTTTACTGGAGTGTGGAGAGGGCGCTGTTGGATTAGAAGTACCTTTGATGTAACTTTGAGGGTACTGAACAGTTATCCATTGATTTTATTTTTGCATTGTTCTAAAATTAACCCATGGAACCATCTTTTCGTATGAATGCGTACAGGGATTTAAGTCCCTGGTTGAACGGCGCGCAGATACCCGTATATGTGCATCTACGACAGGATGGTTCTTTTTGTATCTTGAAGTTTTGCTGCGGCAGGCGTAAAGGAAGAGACTGGAATGAAGGGGATAAACATGGGGGAAAATGGCAGAAAATCAATTTTTAAAAAGGTGCTTTGGTCAATGGGGGCGGTTATGACCGGCGCCATTTTAATTATTGAGATAAGCAGCCTGTTATTGATACATAAGGACGGGCAGCGGGCGCAGGAGCTGTTTGAGGATACCATTGACAGCTACGGAGTCTTCTGGGAGAACAAGCTGAATGAAACATCGCGGATGATGTTAAGTTTTATCAGTGCGGAAACCGGGGCACTGTACAGCCAGCTGTGCAATTCTGAGGATAAACTGACTGTGGAAACCGCAAAGCTGCAGCTTCGTTCACAGATTGCGGATATGAATGCCAGGCAGGGATATGAACTTGTGACCTTTGTATATGTCCCGGATAGAAACATATATTTTTCAGTGGATGAAAAGAATACTTCCTATCTGAAATCGCAGGGGATCAAAGAAAATGTTTTCGATTATATTGCGCATAATACAATAGCCAGCAAGGACAAATGGAGTGTCCTTTATGTGCAGGATACGCCGTATCTGCTGAAAATTTACCATATGGAAAACGGGTATATCGGCAGCCTGTATCCTGCGGGGCATATTCTGGAAGGCTTATATGATCAGGAAGAAAATTGGGTCCTGGAAATGGTGGATCGCGCGGGAAATACGGTTGCGCACATGGGAGAGCCTTACAAGGGGATGACAGTTTCCTATGACCGTTTTCTGGAGTATACCGATGCCGGTATCCGTGTGACCATAGGCAGCGGCAGGCTCTACAGCAATAAAGGCACGGGAGTGCTCATTTTAATGGGAGCTATGCTGTTTGCGTCGCTTCTGATATTTCTGGTCTTGGGGAGGCAGACCAGGGACGTATTTGAACCGTTGGAAAGGCTGCGGGCGGCAATGGAAAATTACAGCGGCGGGGATATGGATACCAGGCTTCCTGTGGTACATGATAATTCCCAGATTGCGAATCTGTACCGTACCTTCAATAACATGGCGGATCAGATTGCGCATCTGAAAATTCAGGTTTATGAAACGGAGCTGGAGCGGCAGAGAATCAACAGCAATTACCTGAGAATACAGATACAGCCGCATTTTTATACGAATATACTGAATCTGTTCTATGGTATGGCGCAGATGAAGGATTGCGTTTCCATTCAGAAACTGGCGCTTGCCTGCGGGAGCTATTTTCGCTATCTTCTTGGCAGGAAGGGGACATTTGTCCTGCTGCAGGAGGAATTAAAATGTCTCAGCAGTTATGTGGAAATCCAAAGATATCGCTATCAGGATCGGTTTGAGGCCCGGATATCGGTGGAACCGGGACTGGAAGAACAGGCGGTGCTGCCTCTTCTCATACAGACATTTTTCGAGAACAGTTTGAAGCATAATATTATGCGTGTTCCGCTGCTGCAGGTAGAAGTAACGGTGGAGGCTGTGGAAACAGAGAAGATGAAGATTACGGTCAGGGATAATGGAATCGGTTTTAAAAAGGATATCCTGGAAAAAATAGAGCGGGATGAATCCATTGAAGCAGGAGGAGAGCATATAGGAATCCAGAATGTGAAGGAAAGAATCCGGGTATTTTACGGGCAGACAGCGCAAATGCAGATAGAGAGCGTACCGGGCAATACGGTGGTAACCCTGCTGCTTCCGCTGATGATATCGAAGGGGGACTCAGAGAATGAAACTGCTTCTGGTAGATGATGAGGTTACTATGATCCAGATCATGGAGAAAGCCATAGACTGGAAAAAGAAAGGGATACAGAAGGTTTTTGTGGCTTATAATGCGGATGAAGCAAGGGATATCCTGGCGTCGTCTGCGATTGATATCATGATTTGCGATATTGAAATGCCGGGAGAGAGCGGCCTTGAACTGATACAGTGGATGCAGGATGCTTATCCGGAAATTATCTGCATAATCCTGACTGGCTTCCCTGATTTTAATTATGCAAGAAGCGCGATTTCCCTTGGAGTCTATCAATACCTGCTCAAGCCTGTTTCCTTTGAAGAGCTGGAGAAGGTGATAAGCTCAGCGATTGAACGCGTGGAAGAAAATATGGCCGTATCCATGAAAACGCCGAATGAAAAAGACAGTGAAATGTCAGATCCCATCAGGCAGGTCAGAGGCTATTTGGAGGAGCATTATAACGAAATTATCACACGCAGGAATATCGAGTCCCTGGTCCATCTGAACGGGGATTATATTAACCGGGAATTTAAAAAATGTACCGGCTATACTTTAATGGAATACATACAGAGGTACAGAATTATCATGGCGAAGAAACTGCTGCGGGAAACAAATCTTTCTATGGCGGAGATCAGCGCCCAGACCGGCTATGACTCTCCGGCCTATTTCGCCAAGATTTTCAAGAAACTGACATCCCAGACGCCAAGTGAATATCGTGTCAGGCATGAAAGGGATTGATGGGAAAAGGAGCATCTGCAGCCGCACTGCGGCTGGTGCAGATGCTCTTTTTCTTTATAAAAAGTCGGTTTTGTTATGGAATGCATCGGTATTGAAATTGAAGAATGAAGGTGCAGAACGTATGATAAGGATATCAGAACAAGAACGGCCGTTATCATTTTAAAATTAGGAGGAAGTATATGAAAAAGAAGTTAATTACATTGTTATTGGCAGCTTCCATGATAGTATCGACGCTGTCGGGCTGCGGAAATTCTTCATCAGGGGGCGGAAGCGACAAGCCGGCTGCCGAAACAGGGAATGAAACGGGAAATGAAACAGGAACGGCGGAAGCGGCTGATGCGGCCGACTCTGTTTTAAAAGACGGGGATATGGCAGAAATCCTTATGATATGGCCTGGTTCCAATGCTTCTCCTGCCAGCATGCAGGAGGTAGAGGATGCAATGAACGAAATTATCGCCCCGGTGGCTGATGCGAAAGTAAAGCTGCAGATTATTGAATGGGGAGCTTATGGGGATCAGATTAACCTGATGCTGTCCAGCGGGGAAAAGATGGATATTTTCATGCAAAGCGATGGTATCAGGGAAGAAGGACAGAGAGGACAGCTGTATGATGTTTCGGACATGATTAAGACTTATGCGCCGGAAGCCTACCAGGCGATGGAACGTTACATAGATGCCTGCTATTTTGACGGCGCGCTGTATGGACTTCCCAGCTATCGGGATATGGCGGCGCAGGCGGGCCTGGTATGCAGGAAGGATATCCTGGACGAAACCGGTATTAAGGAAGAAGATATTAAGACAATGGACGATGTGGAGAAGGTATTGAGCCAGGTACAGAAGCTGCATCCGGGTATGTATCCTTTGATTCCGTCCGATTTAACCAGCGGCTGCTTTTTGAATTATGTAAAAGGTCAGTTTGATGAAATTGCGGCAGGCGTAGGCGTGGATATGAAGGATGATCCTTCAGATGGCGTGACTATCATTAATACCTACGATACGGAACAGTATAAGAAAATGGCGGAAGCCGCTTATGAGTGGAATAAAAAAGGTTATTTTATGCCGGATTCCACAACAAATACCACACCGAGGCAGGATATTCTGAAAGCAGGCAATGCCTTTGGTTATTTCGGAAATTATCATCCCGGCATTGTAACGCAGGAAACGATGAATACAGGATTGGAGATTACCGCTATCCCGATTACGGAAAAATCACTCTCCACCGAATCCGTAAACTTCATTGAATGGGTAATTGCAGGGCAGTGTGAACATCCTGAGAAAGCGCTGGCAGTGCTGAATCTTTTGTATACTAATTCGGATTTCCAGAATCTGTTCCGTTACGGGATAGAAGGCAAGGATTATGTAGTGAAGGACGAGGCCAAAGGAATTGCCGGTTATCCGGAAGGTGTTACCGGGGACAATGTAGGCTGGGGCAATGAAATGTGGTTTTCCGGGAATGCATCCATCGGATATGCATGGGAGACCGACCCGGAGGATGTGTTTGCAAAATATACCGAGTTTAACGACACGGCAAAATTATCCCCGCTGTATGGCTTTATCTTTGATACATCCAAGGTGAAGAATGAGATTACGGCAATCAGCAATGTTAAGGGAAAATACAAGGCGATTATTGAAAACGGGGATGCGGATCCGGCAGAATCCCTGCCAGCCTTTAATGAAGAACTGAAAGCGGCGGGAATTGACAATGTTATTTCTGAAATGCAGGCACAGGCGGACGCCTGGCTGGCAGAACAAAAGTAAACAATAATGCTTATAAGCGGTCGGTTGATATCGTTATCGGTTGACCGCTTATTCTTTAGGGCGGTATTTGATGTCAGGAGGCGCTGCATATTGCAGGAAGGAAGAAAAATTTGATAAGGACTGCCGCTGCAGGGGCTTTGGAGGAAAAAGTGAATATGAACGGTAAAAAAATAAAACTTTTCCGTAAGGCATTGCCACTTTATATTATGGTATTGCCGGGATTTGTATATCTGCTGATTAACAATTATATTCCGATGTTCGGTATTGTCATCGCATTTAAAAATTTAAATTTTTCGAAAGGTATTCTGAAAAGCGACTGGGCAGGCTTTTCCAATTTTGAATATCTTTTCAAGGCGCCGGATGCATTGCTGGTTACCAGGAATACACTTCTGTATAATACGGCGTTTATTATTGTAAATACATTCGCGGCAATTTTAATTGCAATTCTTTTGAGTGAGTTACGCAGTAAGACCAAGGTGAAGCTTTTTCAGTCCTGTGTGCTGATTCCGTCGTTAATTTCCATCATCATCATCAGCTATCTGACCTATGCGTTTTTTAGCGGCCGAACCGGATTTATTAACGGAAGCCTTACTGCGTCGGGCAGGGAGGCAATTTCCTTTTATACGGAGCCCAAATACTGGCCCGGGATTTTGATTTTTATCAACTGCTGGAAAGGCGCGGGGTATTCTTCCATCATATATCTGGCGGCGATACTGGGAATCGACCAGGAAATGTATGAGGCCGCAGAAATCGACGGCGCAACCAGGTGGAGCAAAATCCGTTTTATCACGCTGCCGCTTTTAAAATCAACGGTAATTACATTGACCCTTATGAGTATCGGAAGAATCTTTTATTCGGATTTCGGCCTGTTTTATCAGGTGCCGATGAATTCCGGAGCCTTGATTAACGCAACAAATACGATTGATACGTATGTGTATCGCGGGTTGATTGAACTGGGAGATATCAGCATGTCGTCTGCGGCATGTGTATATCAGTCACTGGTGGGCTTTGTCCTGGTGCTGGCAGCCAATCGGATAACCAGAAAATACAGTGCTGAGAATGCATTATTTTAGCAGACAGGAGGACAATATGGTTGGAAAAAAAGAAAGACGTTATCAGTGGATGCTTACTTTAGCGATGGGGCTTATATCGCTGATTATGATAATACCTCTGGTTCTTCTGGTAATGGCGTCGCTTACCAGTAACAATGAGATTATAATGCATGGCTATTCCTTCTGGCCAAAGCAGTTCAGCCTGGAAGCATATCAATATATATGGAATGAAAAGGCTCAGATTTTCCGCGCCTATGGAGTTACGCTTATGGTAACTGCGGTTGGTACGGTGGCAGGAACCATGATGACGCTGCTTTATGGCTATGTTTTAGCGCATCCGGATTTCCCCGGGAGAAAATTCCTTTCCTTTTATTTGTTTTTTACCATGCTGTTTAATGGAGGCCTGGTTCCTACATATATTATGTATACCCGTTACCTGCATATGAAAAATACGATAGGCGCACTGATAATACCGGCGCTTTTGATGAACGCCTTTAATGTTATCCTGGCCCGCACTTATATTCAGTCCAACATGCCGATTGCATTAAGCGAGGCCGCCCAGATTGACGGCGCCACGGAATTCCGGATATTCGGCCAGGTAGCGCTGCCGCTTTGTAAACCGATTATTGCCACAATCGGCCTGTTTATCGGTTTGGGGTATTGGAACGACTGGATGAATGGGTTATATTATATCACAGATGCAAAACTGTTCAGCGTGCAGCAGCTTTTGAATAATATGATTAAAAATATTGAGTTTTTATCAAAAAATGCAAACAGCAATATCAACATGTCCAGCATCAGCGGGGGGATTCCCCAGGAAACCGTCCGGATGGCTATTGCCATTGTAGGCCTGCTCCCGCTCCTTGTGGTATTTCCTTTTATGCAGAAATATTTTATTAAGGGAATTTCGGTAGGAGCCGTAAAGGGCTGAGCGGGCCTGGAAAAAACAGCAGGAGGAGAGCTATGAAAAAGATAGAAGAAATGAAATCCTTTGAACAGGCGCAAAAAGAATATGTGCCGGAAGAAGTACACAGACTGGACGAGAGCAGTATGCAGTGGTTTCGGGACACCAAGTTTGGGATGTTTATCCATTGGGGACTGTATTCCATGCTGGGAAAGGGAGAATGGGTACTGTTCAGCGAACGGCTGAATGTGAAGGAGTATGAAAAACTGTCGGAGGAATTTGCGGCCTGCAGGTTTGACGCCCGTGCATGGGCCAGGGCGGCTAAGGATGCGGGAATGAAATATATGGTGCTGACAACCCGCCATCATGACGGCTTCTGTCTGTTTGACAGCAGGAATAGCAGCTTCAATGCGATGAACAGCGCGGCGCACAGGGATTTTGTAAAAGAATATGTGGAAGCCTGCCGGGAAGAAGGGCTTAAGGTGGGGTTCTATTATTCTCCCCTGGACTGGAGATTCCCGGGCTATTTTTTCCCGGATCTTTATTGGGAAAATGCGCTGGAGCTTAAAAAACAGTGCCATGATCAGCTGATGGAACTGATGACGAATTATGGGAAAATCGATTTGCTCTGGTTTGACGGGGAGTGGCTGGCATTGGGCGGAATCGACTGGTCCTCCGAGCAGGGGTGGTTCCGCAGGCCGGAATGGGCCGTCAGCGAATATATGAAAGTTAATTATTTCTGGGAATCGGAAAAAATAATCAATGAAATACGCAGGCTTCAGCCGGATATTATGATAAATAACCGTTTCGGCTGGGAAGGTGATTTTCACGTGAGGGAACGCCGGATTGATGATATCCGTACGGATAAACCATGGGATTCCAATGATTGTATTGCGGATTCCTGGGGATACATTCCGGGAAGGCCGGTGCTGTCTTTACGGGAACTGGTTCATAACCTGATTTCTATTGTGGTCAGGGACGGCAATTATCTGCTCAACGTCGGTCCCACAGGAGACGGGGACATGGAACCGGAACAGGTGGAACGCCTCAGGCAGCTTGGTGACTGGCTGCAAAAATATGGGGATACAGTGTACAAAACGAGAGGCGGCCCGGTTATACCGGGAAGCTGGGGCGGAACGACATACCGTAAAAACAGGGTATACGTCCATATCATTGAATGGCAGCAGGATACTGTAAAGTTTACGATACCGGATAACGAGCTGGTTTCCTGGCGATCCTTGAATGCCCGTGACGCAGAACTTACGGAGGACGGAGGCAATATTGAAATCCGGGTGCCGATAGCTTCACGTGATATGCTGGATACGATTATTGAACTGGAATTTAAAGAAGAAATCCATTGGGATGGTGTGGAAGGAAAAGAAAATGATGTTTACGGGCTGGGTGACGGATTAAAATAGGCCTGGCGCAGATACAGAACCTGCACAAAATATCAATTACTCCCTGGGCGGAAATCAATAAGGCGGCGGGGGATTAATGAAGTCCTGAAACTGGCCTATAGCGCCGGAGGAAGGCGCTTAGCGGGAACCGGGATCCCCTTCCGGTTCCCGCAATTGCTTCCTGTTTTCCTCATATTCCTCCACCGTCATTTTCCTGATTTTTATGAAAACAGTAATCCCTCCGGATTCATTTTTTTCAATATGCAGCCCATAGCTGGGACCGTAAAAGAGCTTCAGGCGCTGGTTCAGGTTTTTCAGGCCGAAGTTCTCCCGGCTGTGGCGGATCGGCTCTTCAATTTTCTGGTTCAGCACAACGACCTCTTCCTCTGTCATACCATAGCCGTTATCCTTTACAAGGAGCTGAATATTGTCTTCATCCAGGAAGGTTCCCATGAATTCAATTTCATTGTCCGGCCGATTGGCGTCAAACCCGTGGACGAAATAATTTTCTATCAGGAGCTGGAAGACATTCCGTATGATTCCGTAATTGAGCAGGGCGGAATCAAAGTCATAGCGGAAGCTGACGAGATCCCCGTATCTTGCGATAAGAAGGGACAGGTACTTCTTGCTGAAGGCCAGTTCCTCACGGAAGGTTACGAAGGTTTTGGCTCCGATGAAGCTGCGGAAAATGGAGGCCAGGTTGGCAATCAGCCCCGCTGTCTGGGAATCCCCGTTGCTGTAGCACTTATTGCGCAGCATTTCCAGGGTATTGTATAAAAAATGCGGGTTGAAGGTAGCCTGCAGCTCTGCCATTTCGGCATCCTTTTGCTTCAATTCAAAATAATATGCTTTCTTAATGCTTTCATTGAGCCGTGAGCTCATCATATTGATATCCTGTGCGATTTCCGGGAAACCATTCTGCCTGAAATTGGTAGGCAGCTGGTAATCCAGGTTGTTTTCCGCCAGAATGTTCAGTCCCTCCTTAATTACAGCCACTTCCTCCGCCACCTGCCGCTGAATGCTGCGGCCGATGAAGACGGAAAATCCGAAAAAGGCAATAAATACGGCAAGGAGCAAAGGGGTATCCTTGTGGACAGACCGGAGCATATCTCCGTAATTAATGGAGCAGACAACATAGGAGGAAACGTTGCCGGAAGGGAGCGCCTGCACATATTTACGGGTGCCGTTTACCGTGTGGATACCGTCTGTTTCTCCATCCGGCTGATAAAGTGAGCCGATATCATAATTCTCCTCAGAATTATAAACAACCTGTCCATTGGATATGACATAATACTCCATGCTTTTTACATTATCGGGAAACAGAGTGGCAGATTGGGCGAGGGTGCTTGTCTTATAGCCGATGATAATGCTGCCTTTCCCAAAGCCGAAGGGCACGCCGCCGCTGATGGCAAAGGTTTCATTTCCGGCGGAAGCAGCGTTTAAATAGCGCATGCCATAAACCTCCATCTGCTGTTTTTTGTCCGTCAGCTCTTTGATATAGGGAAAGCTGTCAGGCAGCGTATTAATGGAAGTATCATTGGCGTATTGAATATAATTTACCGGCCTTAAAGCGGAATACAGGGCAATCCATGTAATCCTGTTATCCCGCAGGCTCATCCTTTTTAACAGGCTGGAAAGCTGGTTCTTTTCCTGAGGGGTCAGCTCGTCCTCCGCTGCGAAATAGCTCTTTACCAGTGTGGAATCCTCCTTCATTGTTTCGTAGACAGGCATATAGGCCTGCCAGAAATTGTTCACTATATTTCCGTATTCCTGGCTGGTATAGGTGCTGATCATTTCCATGGACGATGTAATCCGGCTTTTTTTGTCGTGGTAGGAAAAATATATGGCAAGAAAGCTGAAAATAAGCAGCAGGATACAGAAAACGGAGGCGCTGGTGAGAAAAAGATTATTTACATGATTGTCCGGTTTTTTATTGTTCATTGGTTCTGCTCCCTGTATTTCTGAGGTGACATTCCCGTATATTTTTTAAAAGAGGTTATAAAGTAGCTGGTTGAGGTGAAACCGTTTTTTTCTGCGATGGTATTTACCTTTTCCTGGGAGTTGACCAGCTGTTCCCTGGCTTTTTCCAGCCGGTAGGTATTCAGGTAATTGTTAAAAAAGGTATTGGTCTCTTTCTTAAACAGATAGCCGAGATAGGCTGTGGTAATGGTATGCTTCGCACAGAAATCTTTGATGGATACCCCATTTGCGTATTCTTTGTGGATGTAATCAATCGCCTTTTGTATGATAGGGGAAAGATTTACATAATCAATAGAAGCGTCCGGGTCTGCCTCTATCCTGCTGTTGTCCGGTACAAGCTGGACCGTTCCGGCCGGAGGCTCCGGAGAGGAAAGCAGTTTTACTGCCCCCTGGTAGCTTACACAGAGGTTTTCACTCTGCTCCGCCACGGCTCCTGCGGCAATGCGTATTTTATCGGAGATATCCAGCTGGCGAGCAGTTTGCCTCAGTACCCCGGCCAGCTGCTCCCGGTCTATTTCTTTCCCGCTCACAATCAGGACATAATAGCCCTGATTGTCCCAGACATGAAGACAATCATATACGCGGGACAACTCCGGCACACACTTCTCGGTAAAAGCGGACAGGGAAATGGAATGCTCCGCTTTACTCATGCATACGGCACAATAGGAGCGCTGGTAAATATTAATATCCCCCAAAAGACTGCTTCTTTCTCCCAGTTCATCCTCACCGATGCTGCCGGTAAGCCAGCGGCGCAATATATTCTCACGGAAGAGAACCTCCTGGTTTTTCCTGTGCAGGTACATATTTTCCACTGTATTTTCAATTGTCTCCGTCAACTCCTCCACCTGAATCGGCTTGAGAAGATAATTATCCACGCCCAGCCGGAAGGCAGCCTTTGCATATTCAAATTCACCATAGGCTGTCAGCAGGATGCAGTGGGTATCCGGGTTAGTCTGGCGGACCTTTGCCAAAAGCTCCAATCCGTCCATACGCGGCATGCGGATGTCGGTTATCAGAAGATCTACCTGATTTTTCTCCAGAACAGCAAGGGCTTCCCTGCCGTCGGAAGCGGTATGGATATTTTCTATTCCAAGGCTTTCCCAGGGAATGGAGTTTTTCAGAAAATTCGTAACAGATATTTCATCGTCACACAGCAATACCTGGAACATATTACCTCCTGTAATTTAAAGATACTATTTGGGAATGAACAGTGACCTCTGCCTTAACAGTATGTAAATCCGTACTATAATTTTATAGGAATAAGGCAGGCAAGTAAAGCCGACTTTGTGAGGAATACGGAATTTCCTAAATTATCCGAGATTTTTTATATATACAAAATTTATGAAACTATTTATGATTGAGCTAAGAAATTCGAATGGATGTCACGTGACGGTTAGAAGCTGAAGACTATAATTTTATCAGGAGGGAATGTATGAAAAACAGATATTGGAAGAGAGTGGCTGCGCTGGCGTTGTCCGGTGCATTGGTGATAGGGACGCTTGCCGGCTGCGGAAGCGGTACAACGGCTTCTTCGCAGGAACAGCCAAGCCAGGCAGGGAACAAAGAAACGGCCGCGCAGGCAGCGGGAACGGAAGAAGCGGCAGAGGACAGCGGAGTAAGCTTTGATTTGGCGGCATTTGAAGGTGAGCACAGCGGGAACCCGGTTTCCATTTCCCTGTATCCCTTTAACGCGAATCTGACCAGCGGGACTGTTTCGGGTTATCTGGGAGATTTTTTCAAAACAAAGGGGCTTGCCATTGACGTATGGGCTTATTCGGACGAGAAAACCAATGCAATTCTTGCCAGCGGGGATCTGCCGGATGTTATGCACGTAAACGCGGAAAATCTCTCCCTTATGATAGATGCGGGCATGGTGCTGAAGCTGGATGATTATCTGGACGACCTTCCGCATGTGCAGGCGGCGATTGAAAAAAACGGTCTTGGGCCCGCGCTGGAATTCGTAAAAAATTACAGGAGTAACGATACGGGCAGTCTTTACGCAATGCCTACCAATGTGGGAGGAACTGATATTACAGACATGGGAGACCGTAATGTGGTAAGGCTGAACTGGAGCATTTATGAAGAAATCGGCGCGCCGGAAATCAACAGCTATGATGAACTGATCACAGTGGCAAAACAGATGATGGAGGCCCATCCCACAGATGACAGCGGCAATAAAATCTATGGAACTGTGCTGAATTCAGGATCCGATACCGAGTATTGGGGAAATATTATTACATGGCTCAGATGGCATGGCTATACGGAAAACCAGCTTCCCTATCTGCTGGAAACAAACATGATAGAGGGGAAATATTCTTCCATCCTGGAGGATAACAGCGTTTATTACCAGGGATTGAAATTCTACTTCGACTGTATGCAGGCGGGGATACTGGATCCGGACAGCATCAATACGGACCGGAGCACTGCCGGGAAAAAGACGAGAATGTTCGGCGGCGGCACACAGCCCGGATGGCGTAACGAGTATTTTGAATATTGGATTCCGGGAACAAAATATTATATCAATAGTGAAACGCTTTACGGCGATGCCATTTTCGGAAATACGGATGAATATATTGTGGTAAATGCCAATACGAAAAATCTGGAAGCATGTCTTGCCTTTATCGATATGATGGCAGATCCGGATGCACAGATGATGGGGAATGCAGGACCGGAAGGCGATATGTACGAGATTAACGGCAATGTTCTTACACTGACCGAAAAAGCAAAGGAATATAATCAGGCAGCGAACGGAGACAAGTACTTTTATGACAATGGAGAACAGGCCTATCTTTGGAACACAAGCTGGATTCTTGCCCAGTCTGCGGTTATGACATATAAGGGGCCCAATGGAGAAGATTTAATCAGTGTCCATACAGGCTGGCCGGAAGAAAAAGCAATTGCCAATGACAATGAGGCATATCGTTCCTGGAAAGAAACCACAGGCTATGACAGCTGGCAGGATCTGGTGGATACCAATAACTGCGCTGTTTATACAAGTGACCTTGATTTCATCAACAGCTTTTTAAGCACACCGGATGACTCTATGAAGCTTACTATGAGCACCATTAATGATAAGGTGGTAGATGCGAGCTGGAAAATGGTCTATGCGGAGGACGAAGAAACCTTTCAAAGCATTTGGCAGCAAATGGTTGCGGACTGTAAAGATCTGGGCGCGGAGGATCTGATACAGTGGCGTCTGGATGATATCGAAAAGGCAAGAAATGAAAGAGATGCGGTCCTTAATGCAGCTGAATAATTGCCTGGCCGGAGTCCTGTCCGGAATGCAATAAATGGAAGCGCCGTGTCCTGTGAAAAGAATTGATTTTTCATGGGCACGGCTGTTTTTATGCACAAAACATAATTATAAGAAAGAGGATGAACAGATGGAAAACAGAATCAATATGGACTTGGGCTGGAAGTTTTTCAAAGGGGATCTGGCGCCGCATACCAATACGGAAGGCTGGGGAGGAGCCAAAGGAAAGTCCTTTTATTTCGGCGCGGCAGGAAGGAACCTGGAAGATTCGGGCTGGAAAGATGTAGATGTGCCTCACGATTTTGTCATGGAGGGAGATTATACGCAAAAAAACGAGGTTTTTGTGGGATCAGACAGGGTGCCGGATATGGAAACCATTGACAGCAGACATTTTGCAGGCGGTTCCCTGGAAGGCGGAATTGGATGGTACCGGAAAAAATTTGAACTCCCGGCCTCTCAGGAGGGAAAACGTGTTTTTCTGACCTTTGACGGAGTGTTCCGCAACAGTACCGTATATGTGAATGAACATTTTGTGGGAACCCATGAAAGCGGTTATACAGGGTTCACTTATGATGTGACGGAATATATCAACTTTGAAGAATCTAACCTGGTGGCAGTAAGAGTGGATTCCACCGGTCGGGAGGGCTGGTGGTACGAAGGCGGCGGCATTTACCGGCATGTATGGCTGACTGTGAAGGAACCAGTCTATCTGCCGGAAGACGGCATTTATATTACGGCGGAACCGGTTCTTGAGACCTGCTGTGCGAAGGTCCGCATTGAAACTACAGCTGCAAACCGCCGTGATAATGAGATTTTAGTGTGTATACGTTCCGTGATTCTTGATGCTGTGGGACAGGAAATCTGTTCGACATCTACCGAAATGGATATTTGCTTCTGGGATGAAAATACAGTGGAGCAGGAGATGCATTTGACGGATATCAGTCTTTGGGGGCCGGAGAATCCTTATCTGTATACCCTGCGGACCGAGCTTGTTTATGATGGGAAAGCTGTGGATGTAAGGGAGACCTCCTTTGGTATCCGAAGCATAAAGGCGGACGGGGAAAAAGGCCTGCTGCTGAATGGTTCCTTCTTTCAGGTGAAGGGCTTCTGCCAGCATATGGATCATGCGGGAACGGGCATAGCAGTCCCGGATAAGCTGATGGAGTACCGTCTTCATAAGATGAAGGAACTGGGAGCAAATGCGCTGCGCTGTTCCCATAACCCGCCGTCTCCCGAACTGCTTGCCATGTGTGATAGGATGGGGATTCTTGTCATGGATGAAACCAGAAAAACCAGTGTTTCTAAAGAAAGCTTGGAGCAGCTTAGAAATATGGTGAAGCGTGACAGGAACCATCCCTGTATTTATTGCTGGTGTATCGGAAACGAAGAAGTGAACCTTCAGTTTACTCCGGAAGCGGGACGGGTAGCTCATGCAATGCGTATGGAAGTTAAAAAGCTGGATCCTTCCCGTCCGGTTACCATGGCCCTTGTGTACTGGAATCCCAATGGCACAAAGGACAGCAGGGATATCTCCCTGGAAGAGCTGCTTCCCCTGGCCGGAGAATTGGATATTGCAGGCTTTAACTATTATCCCGAGAGATGGGATCCGTATCATGAAACGACCTGCGGACAGCCGATGATGAATACGGAGGCCTTTTCAAACGGCTGGACCCGTTCCTGTTATGAGACAAATACGGAACAGGGGTATTTTTATCCTATGGATCCGGAAAACGGTAATAAAAATATTCGGAAATGGAGCGGGGATTCTGCCTTTAAGGCGGAAAATATGTGGAAAATGTATCATGCCCGTCCTTATCTGTCCGGGTATTTTGTCTGGACGGCCTTTGATTATAAAGGTGAACCGACGCCTATGCCGTATCCGGCGGTTTCCACCCAATACGGCGTGATGGACTACTGCGGCTTTAAAAAAGATATCGCCTATTATTATCAGAGTTGGTGGTCCGGGCAACCGGTTCTTCATGTATTCCCTCATTGGAATCTGGCAGGGCAGGAAGGACGTCCGGTTACCGTATACTGTTACAGTAATTATGAGGAAGTGGAACTGTCGGTCAATGGCAAAAGCTATGGAAGGAAGCGGATGGAACGGGATTGGTTCCTGAAATGGGAAAATATTATTTATGAACCGGGAGTTTTGTGTGCGGTTGGCTATCAGGGCGGAAGAGAAGCAACGCGGGAAGAAGTACGGACGACAGGGCCTGCGGAAAGAATAGAAATGACAGCTTATGAAAACTGTATTTGTGCGGATGGACAGGATATTGCCATTATCAATGTCCGTATTCTGGATAAATATGGCCGGGTAGTCCCCACAGCGGATCCGCAACTTACATTCACGGTGGAAGGCGCGGGAACCTTCCTGGGAGCAGGTAACGGGAATCCGGGAAGCCACGAGCCGGATAAGCTGCCGGTAAGACGTGCTTTTCATGGACTCTGCCAGCTTCTGGTGAAATCCAACCCTGCCCCTGGGAAAATAAAAATCACCGCAAAAGCGGAAGGTCTGTACAGTTCAGTATGTATGATTGAAAGCAGGGCGGAAAGCAAATAAACCGAAATTATTAAAACTATCGGTAATTTCTTTCATATACGGCAAAGCGCTGTGCGTGTAACATAATAGTAGCAGAAAAAACAATTAAAATACGGAGTTGAAAGGAAGGGGGACACTTCATTGAGTAAGTCAGAACCTAAAAGCAGGAAAGATATGTCGGCGTCAAAAAAATGGCTGAGCTATAAGGTTTTTCTTATGGCTTTGCCGGGAATCCTTGTGATACTGCTGTTTTATTATCTGCCGCTGTGGGGCTGGTCCTTTGCGTTTTTCCAGTATAAGCCGGGAAAATCGTTGTTTGACAGTAACTTTGTAGGGTGGCAGAACTTTCAGGAATTGTTTGGAAACAAGGTAATGCGGGCGAATCTGTTCCGCGTGCTGAGAAATACCTTTGCCATTCATCTGCTGGGATATGTATTTTCTCCGTTGCCTATGCTGTTTGCGGTATTGCTCAGCGAGATGAAATCGAACAAATTTAAGAAGGTGGTGCAGACCGTAACCACTTTGCCGAACTTTATAGGCTGGGTAATCATGCTTTCCCTGGCTATGGGGATTTTTGGATACAACGGCGTGCTGAATAATGCGCTTATCGGGATGGGCTGGATTTCGGAGCCGGTCAACATCCTGAACTCCGATAAGCATGTATGGCTGACCCAGGTGCTTCTGCAGCAATGGAAAGGCCTTGGATGGAGTGCGATTATTTACTTTGCGGCGATTTCCGGTATCGATCAGGAACTGTATGAAGCCGCGCAGGTGGATGGCGCAGGCCGCTGGCAGAAGATAAGGTATATTACGATTCCTCAGCTGATCCCCACGTTTTTCGTGCTGTTGATTATGAGCATCGGAAATTTCCTGAACAATGGTGTGGATCAGTTCCTTGCATTCGGCAATTCACTGAATAAGGAATACATAGAGGTACTGGATCTGTATGTGTACAATCTGGGTATTGGAAACGGCCAGATTTCCTACAGTGTTGCGGTAGGAGTCATGAAATCCATTGTAGCGCTGGTACTGTTCTCCATGGCTAACTATACGTCGAAAAAAGTACGTGGAACAAGTGTTTTCTAGCAGGGTGAATTTGTCGCTTAAGGAGGTAAAAATATGGCAAAAACAAAAGTATTACCAAAGGCTAAGAAACCGATGTCCATGGAAGATATCGGCTATAATATAATTTTCGGGATTCTGTTCACCTTACTGGCGCTTCTGTGTGCCTATCCCTTTTATTATCTGCTAATCTGCACGATCAGCAATAACCAGATGGTGGAAGTGGGAGCCATAACCTGGCGTCCGGTGGGAATTCACTTCGGCAACTACAAAGAAATTCTAAAGGTGGAAAACCTTGGAAATTCAGTTTTGATCACGCTGGCCAGGACCGTCCTTGGAACCGGTGTCAGTGTGTTTGCCACAGCATATACCGCATATTTTTTCACAAAGCAGGAAATGTGGGGAAAAAAATTCTGGTACAGGTTCTGTGTGGCAACCATGTATTTTTCGGCAGGCATGATTCCTATTTATTTGAATAACCGGATGCTGCATCTGGTGAATACTTTCTGGATTTATATTATTCCGGGTATGATTTCCGTTTATAATATGGTTCTGCTTAAAACTTCCATGGAAGCTATACCTCCGGATTTGGAGGAATCCGCTTATCTGGACGGCGCAGGATATTTTACCAGGCTCTTCCGGATTGTGCTTCCTCTTCAGAAACCAATCCTGGCCACGGTGGCTTTATTTACAGCGGTAGGCCACTGGAACGACTTTTTTACAACCAAACTGTATATTACCAATCCCAAACTGTATACCATGCAGTTCCTGCTTTATGAACTGCTCAATCAGATCCAGGCGCAGGCGACACAGATTACCAATGACACGCAGCTTTCTGCAACAGCAGCCACGCCTACCAGCATCCGGCTTACGCTGACAGCCTTCGTAATTCTTCCTATTATGCTTGTGTATCCATTTGTGCAGAAATACTTTACCAAAGGAATTATGATGGGAGCGGTGAAAGGTTAAGCGTTTTCAGTAAAGCACAGAAAAGCCAGCGGGCGGCACGCCCGTGGGACAAAGGGATATCGGATCGGAGGTAGGACAATGATATTTGACCAGATGGAATTTCATAATGTGGAAGCAATGGTATGGGAAGAAGACGGTTATAAGATGTCTCGTCTGCCGAGGGATGTGGCAAAACAGCTGGATCAAGGGATTCGTGATAACACATCCTTCTTTTCAACCGGGGTTGAGGTGAGATTCCGTCTGACCGGGGAAGAAGTTAAGCTCCATTTCCGGGCAGCCCCTGATGAAGAAGCGCAAACAGCACTTATTTTTTATGGTTCCATTCAGGGAGGATGGCAGTATTCTGCGAAAGCGATTGGGGAGAAGGAAACGGTCATTACGGTAAAATATCCTGAGGAGTTGGGGAAACTGGAAGCAATTTCAAAACAAGCGAAGCTTCCTTTTTCTCCCCGCATGGTACGGATCCTGCTTCCTTATGGCACCTGCCATTATTTAGGAAAGGAAGGGGATACGGAACCGCCCCATAAGTCAGATGCGCCTGGGGAATGTTATCTGGCATATGGCTCTTCGATTACGCATGGCGGAATGGCGCTGATGACGCCATGGACCTATCCGTTCCAGATAGCCTGTAAATTTGGAATGGATTATATAAATCAAGGCTATGCAGGCTCGGCTTTTATGGAAAAACCAATGGCAGAGTATATTGTCTCAAGAAAAGACTGGACATTCGCATCCGTGGAAATGGGAATTAATATGCTCAACAACCCTTTGAGCGACGCGGCCTATGAACAAAGAATTAAAGAATTTATTGAAATTCTTGCCGCGGACAGCAGGCCTGTATTTGTAACAGATATTTTTACGCATAATGGGGAGAAACAGGAAAGAACGGAGCTGTTCAGGGATATTGTCCGTAAACATGCGGAAGGAACAAATCTGATATATACGCCAGGGAAACAGCTGTTGTGCAATCCGGAATACATATCTGCGGATATGACACATCCCACAAGGGAAGGGATTGCACAGATTGCCGAAAGGTGGTCGGAGATTATGCAGCGGCAAAGAATTCCGGACAGATGGAAAAACAGGGGAATTTGAAGAGGCGGCTTATGGAGGAAGGAGATCTGGTAATCATCGGCATAACGGGTTATAATGGACTTGCGACAGTATGGCTATAAATGTGCGGCGGGAGGAAAATCCTCTGCTCGTAAAGAATTCGCATATTGCTCCACAAAACCAGGAGGATTACAAGATGGCTAAAAATTTTAATTATGACGATGTACCTGTAGTTGAAACCACCGGGGGCAGCCTGAAAGGATTTTTCTATGAAGGGGCGTATATTTACAGAGGCGTGCCCTATGCATATGCGGATCGTTTCCAGATGCCGGAGGAAACATCCTGGGAGGGCGTAAAGGACGCTACCTCTTATGGGTTTGTGTGCCCGCTGATGAACCAGGATACGCCCAGCGCGGAGCTTATGGTTCCCCACCGTTACTGGCCGCAGGATGAGCACTGCCAGAACCTGAACATCTGGACGAAGTCCCTGGATAAGGAGGCGAAAAAACCGGTGGTGGTATGGCTGCACGGCGGCGGATATTTTGCCGGCTCCTCCATTGAGCAGATCGCCTATGACGGGTATAACATGTGCATGGACGGGGATGTGGTGGTGGTTTCCGTCAATCACCGTCTGAACCTGCTGGGATACCTGGATCTGTCCCCCTTCGGAGAAAAGTACAAAAACTCCGGGAATGCAGGCCATGCGGATATGGTGGCGGCATTGCGCTGGATCCATAAAAATATCGCCCTGTTCGGAGGGGATCCTGAGAATGTAACAATTTTCGGGCAGTCCGGAGGCGGTATGAAGGTGGCTGACCTGATGCAGATTCCCGATGCGGACGGCCTGTTCCATAAGGGCATGATCATGAGCGGCGTAGGGGATGCGTCCACACTGTCTATCTGCCGCGGCGACGGGCGTGAAATCGTCGGGGCGCTGCTCGCGGAGCTGGGGCTTGGCGAGGGGGATGTGGAAAAGCTGGAAACCGTACCCTACTATGAGCTGGCAAAAGCCTATACGAAGGTCAGTATGCCGATTGCCATGAAGGGCGGCTATGTGGGAGGCTCCCCGCTGTTAAATGATTATTATCTCGGCAGCCCGCTGGAGTGCGGCTTCCGTGAACATGCATATCAGATCCCGCTTTTGATCGGTTCCGTATTCGGGGAGTTTTCGTTCCTGCCGGAAACCTATGATAAAACAAAGCTGTCAGGGGAAGAGGCCAGGGAGATCATTGCAAAGGTTTACGGAGAACATACGGATGAAATGATTGCCGCCTTTGCCAAAGCCTATCCCGGAAAATATGCCACGGATCTGCTGAATGTGGACCGTGTGATGCGTCAGCCCTCCAAACGTCTGGCAAAGCTCCACGCGAAGGGAGGCGCGGGGACCTACCTTTACAACTTTATCCTGGAGTTCCCGATCCAGCATCAGAAAATCGCATGGCACTGTTCGGATATCCCCTTCTTTTTCCACAATACGGATAAGGTGGAGGTATGCGGCATCCAGGGTGTTTCCGATGAACTGGAGGCCCGGATGTTCGGCGCCCTGATGACCTTTGCACGGACCGGCAGGCCGGGACATTCCGGACTTCCCCAGTGGGATGCGGTAACGGAGGAAAAAGAGCCTACCATGATCTTTGACCGCAGCTGTGAGGTGCGCGACCATTATGACGACGCTCTGTATGAGCTGATTGACAGTATTCTTCCTCCCTTTAACCTGATGGAAATGATGAAGAATCAGGATGTCCAGCACTGAGCATGCATGAAGAACAGGGCTGCTGCAAATTGTTTGATTTTGCAGCAGCCCTTTGTATTGCAGTCCCCTGTTTTTATATGGTTTAAAGGTGAGGGATGATATGCCCTTCCCATTCCCTGACAGCCGCAACACCGGTCAGCCAGGCAATCGTAGGAGCAAGATCTAGCAGGCATGCGTGCTCCAGCTTCCTGCCGTGCTGGAAGTACCTGCCGCAGAAAAACATGGGAATTGTCATATCCTCAGGACAGTTATCTCCATGGCTGCGGTCATGGCCGCCGTGATCAGCGGTGATGATGATATGGTAGTCATTGCCAGCCGCCTGATAAATCCTCTGGGCACAGGAAAGGGCGTTGCCGAGCTGCCCCAGATATTCGGGAGACATCCAACCATGGTCGTGCCCTCCCTTTTCATCGGTTTCCACCAGATGCAGAAAGAGGAAATCCGGTTGCTTCCGGGAGATAAGGGATAAAAGCATCCCGGTCAGAAGGCTGTCGGAATTATCCTCCTGATAGGCATTGATATAACCGGTATATTTCATGGTTTCCGACTGCCAGATGTGACGGATCGGTTCCCAGTTATGGAAAGCGGCGCATACCTTCCCGGAGGCGGCCAGCTGTTCGGCAATTCCTTTTACCGGCCGTACAGGAGGGGTATAGGTGTTGGTAAGGATACCGTGACGCTCCGGCGGGACCCCGTAAAACATGGAAGTATGGCAGGGCAGAGTGACTGGTGGCAGTACGGAGCCGCCCTGCAGTGTATAAGTGCTTTTTTCCATCAATTCCTGCACAAAAGGATGGCCGCAGCCAACGGCTCCGTCGGGACGCATACCGTCAATGGATATGAGGATTACTTTTTCGTTCATGTTAATCTCCTTTTTTGTACTATAAATAATAAAATAACAGCCAGGACAGACAGGAAAACCCAGGATAAAAACATACCGGAATAGGTGTAGGACTCCAGCCAGAAGCCATAAAAAGAGGAACTGATTCCAGCGCCCAGGTAAGTGGCGAAATCCATCAGCCCCACCACCTTGGATACACAGCCGTATTGCTGGTAGCGCATAGGGTAAATGGTGAGGAATGAGGTATTTATCAGTGAAACCGCTGCAGAGGCGGTGCTCAGGCATATGGCGGAGGTTATCAGGGAAATTCCGGAATAACACAGAGGGACCAGGCTGACCGCCGCTAAAATGAGTGCGAATAAGGATACCCTGTGTTCGTTTCCGCCACAGGCCCGGTAGATAAGCGGGTAAATCAGCCTTCCTGCCAGGGTCAGCAGTGGAACCGCAAATACAAAGAAGGACATAGTGGGCAAATCCACTGAAAAAGTATCCATAAAATAGGAAGCTGCCCACAGAGTGATGTTGTCCTTGAGCACGCCATGGCACATGGCGGAAAGGAGCAGGAGGATCAGTCCAGGTGAAAACAGGGAAGCCAGGGGTTTTTTCTCCTGATCTGCGGCCTGCGCCGGTACACCGGGAAACAGATAAAACACGGCAATAAACGAGAGCAGTGCGGCCGCGCCCGGCCAGATAAAAGCATACCGCAGAGTGCCGAAATAGATGGCCGCCGTTGCCAGAAATACGCCGAGAATGCTGCCCGTGCCCACGGAGGAAACAAGCAGTGAGGCGATAAAGGATTTGCGCCCGGGAGGATAGTGGCTGGCGACAGTACGCAGTAATGGCCCCCAGAGCATGGATTGGGCAAAGCCGTTGATTCCCCAGAGAAGAGTGATAACCGCCGTACCGGGAAGAAAGCCAATTCCCAGATTAGAAGCCGCAGTCAGGAAAAGACCGGTCATTATCATGATTTTCGGCAGGAAAATATCTCCCAGATACCCATTCAGCAGCTGGCCGGCAGAATAAAATAGGAAAAAGATACCTCCCATAGTTCCAATTTGTGCGGCATTCATGAGCTTTTCCGACTGCATGACAGGTGATGCTACTGTCAGGTTCAGGCGTGCAATATAGATAGAAGCATAGGCGAAATAGGCAACGAGGAAAAGCAGCCGGCCGGAGGCTTTTTTCATAGCTCATCCTTCTTTCTGATCCGTTCCAGAATCTCATTCCGGGTTCTTAAGTGTGCCGCCGCCTCTTCGCCCTGGCGCAGGGTCAGTATTACTGCGATGGCATCCAGGATACAGATATGGGCGAGCCTGGCGGATACTGCCTCCACGGGATAATTGATGTCATCAGGATAGGCGGTGAGAGAATAATCTGCGGTTTGGGCCAGAGGGCTTGTACGGTAGCTGGTAATGGCGGCGGTAACGGCTCCCTGCCCCTTTGCCAGCTGCAGCGCCTGCAGGGTGGCCTGTGTCCGGCCGCTGTGGCTGATGGCGATTGCCAGCTCTCCTTTTTTCATATTCATAGCGGCGACAGGCATGAAGAGAATATCCTTATAGCTGGATGCGGAAAGCCCCAGCTGGAGGAAGCGGTATCCGGTATCCTCAGCGATGGGGGAAGAGGTGCCCACGCCAAAAATACAGATACGTTCCGCCTGTAAAATCTCATTTACCAGGGCCTCAACAATGGAAAAATCCAGCATGGAGAGCGTATTCTGCAGAGTACGCACGCTGGAGTCAAAAACCTTGCGCGCTGCGTCTGCGGAGGTATCGCTGTTGGTAAGAAGAGGCATGACAGGCGCAGGCCTGCTGGCAAGCTCCATGGCCAGGGTGATGCGGAACTGGGAGAACCCGGTATAACCTATGGTTTTACAGAACCGGATGACTGCGGAACCGGCGGCAGCAGAGGCCGCAGCCAGATCGGCCACGCTCATTTCCACCACGGAGCTGCTGTTCGCGAGTATGTAATCGGCAATCTGCCGTTCGGTTTTGGTAAGTGTATTGTATTGGTTCCTGATAGCGGCGAGGCAGGCTTCATTTTCCATAAGTATCCTCCTTAGTTGTGGAACAAAATTCCCAAAATATATTTATTAAATGTAATTATATTCTAAAATAAAAGTTTGTCAAGGAAAAGAAATTCTATTATCGACAGGGAAAATAGTTTTATCATCGGAAGAAAAGAGGTAACTGTCCAAACGACTGACACTGTAAAAGAACGGGAAAGACGACCACGGGAATAAAATAATTTTTTCTGCCAAAGCGCCTCAAAGCTATGAATAAAGCTCAGGTTGACAGGCAACACTCCTCAATAGGATACGGAAAGGGATTTTCAGACGAAGTATTTTATTTGGAGGAGACAGCAATGAGCATTCAAAAAGGTGATATATATTACGCAGACTTACGTCCGGTGATCGGCTCAGAACAGGGAGGCATCCGTCCGGTTCTTGTCATTCAGAATGATATGGGCAACCGCTACAGCCCCACCGTCATCGTGGCAGCGATAACAAGCCAGACCGGAAAGCATAAGCTTCCCACGCATATACCGCTTGAGGATTCCAAATTTGGTTTAAGAAAGGATTCCATCATTCTTCTGGAGCAGGTGCGTACCATTGACCGCTCAAGGCTTAAGGAATACATAGGCAGAGTGGACAATCTTTTGTTGGGACAGGTGGACCGGGCGCTTGCGGTAAGCTTTGGGATGTGTATGTAGGGTAAAGGTTATTTGGAAATGCGGTAGATAGTCAAAAACTATTTATCGCATTCTTTATTTTTTGTAATACCTGCTTCGTAACTGTTTTGTGGGTCAGTATATTTAGCCGTGCAGGCAGACATTTTCTTTTCCGGCGAATGGAGATAGGAAAAAGAAGGAGATGATAGCGGAAGCAGTGGCCGGTAACCAGCCGTTTTTCTCAATTGCCTGTGTCATGAATTACCAACCCTGCATTGCTGCGATGAACTGGATCGGGAGCTGCATCCATTGCTTGCGGAATTTGTGATTTCCAAATTCCAGAGCCCGGAGACGAATCCTGGCCATGCACAACTCATTTTTACAACCCATGATACGGAACTTCTGAATATGGAAATCATACGGAAGGATCAGGTTTATTTTGTGGATAAAGACAGGCATAGCGGGGTTTCGGAACTTTTCAACCTGACGGAATTTCAGGTGCGGACCAATGATAATATCCGAAAAGCATATATGGCCGGAAAATATGGGGCCGTGCCGGAGGTGGATACGGTGGAGGTGGAATGATGGGAACAAAAAGCTATCCCCACACAACAGAGGATAGCTTTTCTCTTAAAATTATTATCTGTTCAGGACAGACATCATTTTAAATGGCTCTGCCATTTAATCATCACCGGATATCCACACATCAGAACTTCCCATCCAGATAATCCTGATACCACTGCAGCCACGCGTCATACTGCAGCGCCTTCAGCTGCTCCAGATGTGCATTCCAGGAGCTGTCGTCGATTCCCTCCAGGATACTTGTAGCGATATAATTGCGGATATAGGCCAGAAGCTCCGTTTCAATAAAGGTCCTTTCATTGGTCTTGGCAGGATCCACGAAGCGGATGGGCAGCTGGTTTTCTGCAGGGAGGCAGTAATCATGCACTTCCTTCACGCATTCGATGCGGTACCAGGAGGTCCAGGCTACATCCTCCAGCACCTCCGCATTTTCGTCCTTACGGATCAGGGGGCCGTAATCCACCATGCCATAGGTGTATTTATAGTTTTCAATCGTGAAATCGTCCGTCAGGCTTTCGGGCAGCTTTTCGAAAACTGTGCCGTTTTCGTCCATGTCCCAGGCCTCGCCCTTGGGGCCGAAACGGGAGGTATATTTCATGTCTGTACTGCTTGATAAATAATCCCACCATTCCAGCAGCCGGGGAACGTCCTTGCAGGCGCTGGTAATGGCAAAGCCGGTGCGGTTGGCGGCGAATTTATCCTGAGAGCCGGTTTTCACATAGCCGGGTCCGTCAGGCGCCTGAAGGGCAGGAACTACCACATAATCGGCCGCCGCCGTTTCGCTCTGATCCCCATAAGGATTCCAGGCCCAGTAGCAGCCTGCTACGCCCTCGCTGAGCTTGGCGTGATACTGCTCGGAGGTCTGGGAAAAGGATTCCATATCCAGCAGCCCTTCCTCTACAAGCTGGTGGGCAAATTCCAGAAAGCTTCTGAATTCCTCCGTATCCGCAGTCCCCACAACCTTTCCGTCCTTAACCATTTTAAAGGCGGCTTCATCACTGGAATCCGTGCCTGCGATTCCCCAGGGATTGGCAAGGTTCATAATCTTGGAGCACCAGTCGCTCTGGGACGGCTCCAGGGGGATTTCGTCCGTGGTGTCCCCGTTGCCGTTCATATCGCCGTCCCGGAAAGCCCTGAGCACATCCAGGAACTCCTCTGTTGTAGTGGGAATTTCCTTCCCGGCCTTATCCAGCCAGGCTTTGTTGATGAACATTATGCCTTCGCCGTCGTTTTCGTAGCTTGTCTGCCGTCCGGTCATGAGAGAGCGGATGGAGCCGTCCGGCCAGGTCACCAGATCGAATCCGCCGTTGATGGTTTCATAGTCCGCGGCCACATGAGGCGCATAGGTCTTGAGCAGATCGTTTTCCGCCAGGTTGGCGAAGGAATCCATGTTGTTTGCGATCTGCCCCTCGCCTACCAGGCCGAAAAACGCATCCGGCAGATCGGAGGCAAGCATGATATTTACCTTATCCTCCGCATCCGCTGCGGAAATGGGAAGCCATTCAATATGGACGCCGGTAGCCTCCTCCGCCTGTTTGAAAACCTCCTTGTTGTTAAAGTCCTCATCCTTTGTCAGCGGATGAAGGAGCACTGCGATCTTGAAGGTGGTTTTCTCCTTGCTGTCCGTCGGGGCCGGCTCGCCGGCTTCCGTCTGCGCACCCGCCGTATCCCCAGGAGCCTGCGCCGCATCGCCGGAAGCGGCGTTCTGCCCTCCGCAGCCTGTCATGGCGGTGAGTACTGCCGCCAGCAGTAGTGCAATCAGTTTCTTTTTCATTCTCTGCCTCCTTATTATTGTTTATCATCATGGAACGCTTTCCATTGATATCAGCCTTTGATGGAACCGATCATTACCCCTTTTACAAAATATTTCTGAAGGAAAGGGTATACGCAGAGGATCGGCAGGGTGGAAACGACGATAACGCCGTATTTGATCACCTGCACCATGGTCTGCAGCTTTCTGGCCGCCTCCGCATCCGTTGTCATGGAGTTGGCGGCCCCGGTGGCGGCGGTCAGCAGGATTTCACGCAGATACAGCGCCAGCGGATATTTGCTTCTGTCAGTAAGGAAAATCATGGGATTGAAATAGGAATCCCAATAGGAAACGGCCAGGTAAAGTACCAGGACAGCCATAATCGCCTTGGAGAGCGGAAGCGCTATTTTGAAAAAGAAGCGTCCGTTGCCGCAGCCGTCCACGCGGGCGGCGTCCCGCAGCTCCTCCGGGATATTGTTTTCCATAAAGGAACGGGTAATGATGATATTGTATACGCCCACAGCGCCGAGAATAATCATAAGCGTTCTGGTATTAGTCAGCTGCAGCTTTTTAATTACCATATAAAAGGGAATCAGGCCGCCGCCGAAATACATGGTGAATACAAAATATGCCATGAGCAGGTTGCGGAAGGGGAGATCCCTCCTGGAAAGGGCATAACCGGCCATCATGGTAAAAAAGGTGCCCAGCGCCGTACCTCCGATGGTATAAATCAGGGTGTTCCCATAGCCTGTCCAGATACGGGAATCCTCAAATACCTTCTGATAGCCGAGCAAGGTGAAGCCCTTGGGCCACAGGAGCATTGACCCGTTATTTACATAAGAAGGATCTGAAAAAGAGGCCATCAGTACGAAATAAATGGGATAGGCCATAATGAGAATAATGATTGACAGAATGGCGGCTACAATGATATCGAAGACCGTATCCTGGGTAAAACGGAATTTTTTCTTACAGGTTACCGTTTTGTGTGTGTGCATTACAGGTTCCTCCCTCCTTGTGTTACCATAAGCTGGAGCCGGAAAGCTTTTTGGACAGCTTGTTCACCACAACCAGCAGAATAAAGTTTATCAGGTTATTAAAAAGGCCGATTGCCGCGGAATAGCTGTATTGCTGCTGCTTCAGGCCGATTTTGTAAACATAGGTGGAGATGACCTCCGCCGTGGTCACGTTCAGATCGTTCTGCATCAGGTATACCTTCTCATAGCCCACGCTCATAATGCTTCCCGCGTTCATGATCAGCAGGATAACCATGGTGGGGATGATTGCCGGCAGATCGATATGGATTATCCGCTTCAGCTTGCTGGCGCCGTCCACCATGGCCGCCTCATGGAGCTCCTGGTCCACGCCGGAAAGAGCCGCCAGATAAATGATGGAGCTCCAGCCCATATTCTGCCAGATGCCGGACCATACATAAAGATGGGGAAAGACGGCTGCATTTCCCATGTAATGCAGGTCGTCCGGGCCGCCCAGCATAGCGATGAGATGGTTCAAAAACCCGGATCTGGGAGAAAGAAAGACGGACATCATGCCCACCAGGATGACAGTGGAAATAAAGTGCGGCATATAGGTGACCGTCTGCGTCAGCTTCTTAAAACGGGTGCCCTTAACGCTGTTTATCATCAGGGCCAGGAGGATGGGAATGGGGAAGCCCACCACCAGGGAATAAAGGCTGATTACCAGCGTATTTTTAACAATCTGCCAGAAACGGGGCAGTTCAAAGAAGGTGCGGAACCATTTCAGCCCTACCCATGGGCTGCCCAGAATGCCCTTTCCCGGAGAATAATCCTGAAATGCCATCAGTACCCCGTACATGGGTGCATAGCAGAAAACCCCGATAAACACCACTGCCGGAAGCAGAAAGAGATACAGGCAGTAGTTCCGCCGGATTCCTTTCCACAGCTCCTTCTTCCTGTTCCCAGGCAATATTTTCCCATCCCTTTTCATACAATTGTCTCCCTTCCGGTATTCTGTTGTTTTTTGCTTCCTTGTTTGCCTGGCGGCAGCATTCCGTGTTACTAAGCGGAACGGTTCCCCTGTGGTTTCCCGTTATTGCCGTCCCGGGTATCCTGTTCGGCAGGGGAGGAAGCGTTTCTGCTGTCCCGGGAGCGCAGGCCCGCCACAAAGGCAGCGATAATAAGGCTGTCTTCTTCGGATGAATCTATGATGAAACGGATGATTTCATCTTTGTAATCATTAGCTTTCATGTTGAACCCCTCCACTGCATACTTGAATGAATACATAATAGCATTGAATGACTACATTGTCAACGCATTTAGATTGACTCACTACAGCTTTCTTGCTATGATAGGCACAACGAGGTGATTTTATGAAATTATCAGACAGAATCCGGCTTATTATTTCAGAGAACGGCCTGAAGCAGAAGGAATTCGCGCAGAGCATTCAGGTCACGGAGAGTTATATTTCCAAGCTTCTGAGAGATGAAAGCGGAGTGTCTCATTCCACGGCCACGCTGATAGAAGAAAGATACGGATATTCCGCAGGCTGGATATTGGACGGCAAGGAACCCAAAATGAGCAGGAAGGGCAGGAATGCATCGCTGTCGCCTGTCCAGAGGAGAGTCATCGCTGATATTGAGCAGATGGACGATAAGGATCTGGCGGCGGTCAAGGCCTTTATTGACACGTTCAACAGCTACAAAAAGGCTCTTGGCCAGGAGAAGAAATAATGGGGTTACGTCTGTTTCGGATGGAGGGGTTCCATGAATATCAATGAAATTGCAAAGCTGGCGGGGGTTTCCAGGGCCACGGTATCACGCTACCTGAATAACGGCTACGTCAGCGATGAAAAAAAAGAGCGCATTCAGGAAGTGATTGACCGGACGGGTTACAAACCCTCCACGCAGGCCCAGACGCTGCGCACCAAAAAGACGAGGCTGATCGGCGTCATCCTTCCCAAAATCAATTCCGATTCCATCAGCAGGATGGTGGCGGGGATCAGCGTGGTGCTGAAGGAAGCGGGCTACCAGCTGCTGCTTGCCAATACGGAGAACCGGGAAAAGGAAGAGCTGGAATACCTGCGGCTGTTTTCGGAGAACCATGTGGACGGCATTATACTGATTGCCACAATCATTACCCGGGAGCATAAGCGGGCGCTGAAGGCGCTGCAGGTGCCGGTTGTCCTGCTGGGGCAGAGGCTGGACGGATATTCCTGCGTTTACCAGGACGACTGCCTGGCGGCGCGGGATGTGTCGCGGCTCCTGCTGCGGGGGGCCGGAAAAATCGGCTGTATTGGCGTGACGCAGCAGGATGAGGCCGTGGGCGCGGGCCGGAGGAAAGGCTTTCTGGAGGCGGCGGGGGATGCAGGGATAGCGGAAGACGCGGTCAGTTTCCTGGAAACCGGCTTTTCCGTGGAGGACGGCTATCGGGCGATGGATCAGCTGCTTGCCCTGTGCCCCGGTGCGGACGCTGTTTTCTGCGCCACGGACAGTATTGCCCTGGGCGCGCTGGCCAGGCTTCAGGAGGCGGGAAGGCAGATCCCGGAAGAAGTGGCGCTGGCAGGCGTGGGGGATACGGTGTCCGGCCGCATCGTCAGCCCTAAGCTGACAAGTGTTCATTTCTATTATAAGACCAGCGGTAAGGAAGCCGCCAGGCTGCTCCTGGAGCTGCTGGACGGGAATGAGGCAAGAAAACAGATTAAAATGGGCTACCGCGTGGAGGAAAGAGGAACCACGAGGCAGCGGTAATATAAAACAGAAGAACAGAAATAGAAACAAAAATAAATACAGAAATACAAAGCTGCGGGAAAAACAGAAAATGATCTTTCCGCAGTTTTTTTGTGTAATTTCAACAGAAGCAGGGATACTATTTTGGTGGAATTATGAATTTACAAGTACTCATCAGCAGGTTATAATAAAGACAGATGTGAGAACGATTCCATATAAAATATTCACATTGTACTAGCTATTTTAGGCATAATAGTAACGATTCATATGAGAATGATTCCTTATAATGTGAAAAGGAGAGGGTGTTATGGATTACAGGAAAGCAGCGCAGGATGTATATGAGAGCATCGGCGGCAAAGAGAATATTATCAGTGCGGCGCACTGCGCCACCAGGCTGCGGCTGGTAATAGCGGACAATGACAAATGCGATAAGGATGCGGTGGAAAATATTGAGGGAGTAAAGGGCGTATTCTTTGCCTCCGGCCAGCTCCAGATTATTTTCGGGACCGGCACGGTTAACAAGGTATATGACGAATTCCTGCAGATTGCGGGAATCGGCGCTGCCACCAAGGAAGAGGTGAAGCAGGCTGCCTCCGCCAGGACCAGCTTCTGGAAACGCGCTGTGAAAACGCTGGGGGACGTATTTGTACCCATCATTCCGGCCATCGTGGCAAGCGGCCTTTTAATGGGACTTCTGGAAGGCCTCTGCAAGATTTATCCGGCCATGGCCCAGTCCGGCACTTATACCATCCTGCATCTGTTCAGCAATGCCGCTTTCGTGTTCCTGCCTGTGCTCATCGCCATCAGTGCGGCGCGGGTTTTCGGCGGAAATCTGTTTCTGGGCGCAGTAGTGGGCATGATTATGATTCATCCGGATCTGCTCAATGCCTGGAGCGTGGCCGGCGCGGAATCCATCCCAACAGCGGATGCCTGGTTCGGACTGTACCAGATCAACCTGGTGGGTTACCAGGGACATGTAATTCCCGTGGTAATCGCCGTCTGGATCATGTGCATGCTGGAGAAGAAGCTGCATAAAATCGTGCCTGAAATCCTGGATCTTTTCGTAACGCCTCTCGTAACCGTACTTGTGACCGGCTACCTGACGCTGACAATCATCGGCCCCGTATTTTCCTGGATTGAAAATGGCGTCCTCTCCGGCATGCAGTTCCTGATTACCCTGCCCTTCGGCATCGGCGCCGCTGTCTGCGGGGCTGCCTATGCGCCTACGGTAGTGGCCGGCGTACACCATATGTACAATGCGCTGGAGGCCGGACTTCTGAGCGGGACAGGCCTGAATACCTGGATGCCCATTGCCACGGCAGCCAACGTGGCACAGGGAGCCGCCGCCCTCGCCCTTGCCTTAAAGACAAAAAACAAAAAGACGAAATCCATGGCGCTTCCGGCTTCCCTGTCCGCTTTCCTGGGAATCACCGAGCCTGCTATTTTCGGTGTAAATATCCGTTTCATGAAGCCCTTTGTGGCCGGCTGTATCGGCGGCGCCTGCGGCGCCCTTATTGCGGGCTGGACAGGAATCGGCGCTTCCGCATACGGTGTGACGGGACTGTTCGGTTATCTGATTACCACGGATTACACACTGCAGTATACCATGATTATTGCCGTATCCGCAGTGATAGCCTTTATCCTTTCCTGGGCGCTTTATAAGGAAGAGCCTGCGGCGGTCAGGAATACGTCTGATTCCGCAGCAGCGGCGACTGTTTCCGGGCCGGCACCTGTTTCCGGACCTGCAGCACCTGTTTCCGGTCAGGCAGCTGAAAAATCCGGCAGCGATACGACGGTATACAGTCCGGTTAGCGGTGAAGCCATTGCGCTCAGCCAGGTAAAGGACGAAACCTTTGCCAGCGGCGTGCTTGGAAACGGTATGGCTATAATACCCTCGGAAGGGAAGGTATACGCTCCCTTTGACGGGACGGTGCAGACCATTTTCCCTACGGGCCATGCGGTGGGACTGCTGGGCACGGACGGTACGGAAATTCTGATTCATATCGGCATGGATACCGTAAAGCTGGAAGGAAAATATTTTACCGCCCATGTACAGGACGGCTCCGATGTGAAAAAGGGAGATCTGCTGATAGAGTTTGACCGGGAAGGAATTCTTGGGGAAGGCTATGATATAACAACCCCCGTTATCGTGACGAACACCGGAGATTATGCACAGGTAAATACGCAGGCAGCCGGCACTGTAAAGGCCGGGGAACCGGTGCTCTCCTGTGTAAAATAAACAGTGTGCCAGACAAAAAGAGGAGGAGCAGCGGCCATGAACGAAGCAGGACTGCAGATGATCCGCAAAATCAGGGAGGCGGAAGCGGCGGCGCAGGAAGGGGTGCAGAAAGACCCCTGGCGTCTGAAGTTCCATCTTATGCCGCCCGCAGGATGGCTGAACGACCCTAACGGCCTGTGCCAGATGAACGGTGTCTACCATGTTTTTTTCCAATATTCGCCCTTTGACCCCTGCGGCGGGGAAAAGTTCTGGGGGCATTACACCAGCCGGAACCTGACGGACTGGGAATATGCGGGCGTTCCCCTGGCCCCGGATGAGCAGTTTGACAGAAGCGGCGTTTATTCCGGAAGCTGCCTTATAAAGGATGGGATCATGTACCTGTTTTACACAGGAAATGTGAAGCTTCCGGGAGACTTTGACTATGTCACCCAGGGACGGGAGGCTAACACGGTGCTGGTGGAAAGCCGGGACGGCAGGACCTTCGGGGATAAAAAGCTGCTGCTCACGAACAGGGATTATCCGGCGGACTATACCCTGCACATCCGCGACCCCAAGGTATTTGCCCTGGAAGACAGATACTATATGGTTCTGGGGGGCAGGAAGAAAAATGACTGCGGGGCGGTGCTGCTCTATGAAAGCTGTGATTTGGAAAACTGGCGATTTTGTCGGGAGCTGACCGTGCCCATGAAGTTCGGCTATATGTGGGAATGCCCTGATTTGTTTTGCACAGAGGGAAAATGGTTCCTCTCCCTTTCCCCCCAGGGGCTTCCCAGGGATGAACACGAATTCCAGAATGTCTATACGGCAGGTTATTTTCAGGTAAACGGAGATTTCCGGGAGGGCTGCCGGCTGGAGGATTTCCGGGAATGGGACAAGGGGTTTGATTTTTACGCTCCTCAGACCTTTACGGATGAAAGCGGCAGGACCCTGCTGATCGCCTGGGCCGGCCTGCCGGATGTTGAGGAGGAATATGTAAACCCCACGATAGAAAGCGGCTGGCAGCATGCGCTTACGGTCCCGCGGGTCATCCGGGAACAAAACGGCCGCCTGCTCCAGTATCCGGTTCCCGAGCTGGAAGCCCTGCGCGGCGAACGGCAGGAGGTGAGGACCGGGGAAGCTGTGTACTGCGCCCCCGCCTTTGATTTGATAGTCCCTGTGGATGAAAAAGGAGGCGCCGGTGCCAGCGGCGCAAAAGACAGTAAACTGTCAATTACGATTGCAGACGCTCTCAGGTTTACCTGGGACGGAAAAGAGGCGGTGCTTTCCTTTACGGACGCTGTTGCCGGCAGGCAGATCGGCGCCGGCAGGGGACGCACGCAGCGGAGGGCGCTGATCTCCGATATACAGGAAGTACGTATCCTGGCAGATACATCCCTGATAGAGATTTATGTCAACCAAGGTGAAACAGTGTTTACCACCCGTTTTTACCCGACAGAGGATACCAGGCAACTTCTTGTGGAAGGCGTATACGCTAAAGCCGGAGTTCTTTGGCCCATGTTTCAGGAGACTGAGTAATTAAAAAATAAAAAGCGGTTTTCCCGCCTGCCTGGCATATTTCCCGTGCCGCAGGGCTGTACGGCTGCAAAATGTGAAAACTTCTTCCGAAGAGAAAAACACGGTGTTTTCCTGCGGAGGAAGTTTTTTTGGTGCCCGGATTTATGCACAGTTGGCAGAAATTGTACCTGACGTTTATGCAAGATGGATCGAAAACGAAATACTGACCGGAAATGAATTGTGTATTATGACTTCTCATAAATATTTTTTATCATTATATAAATATAAATAAATTTACATTATTATTCCGGGCCGATATAATCTGGAAGAAAAAAACATATGAGGTGGATCATGGACTTTCTGAAAAAGAATGGAAAAGGAATTTTACTGTGCTTTCTGGTTGCATTTCCCTCCTGGCTGCTGGTCAGGCAGGTAGGAGCCCTGGAGGTGATAGGAGCTCCGGTTATAGCGATCATAGCGGGAATGGTGCTGGCAATTGCCATCAGGGACAAGTCTTCTGTCAGTGGAGGCATCGCCTTTACCTCCAAGAAAATTTTGCAATATGCGGTAATCCTTTTGGGCTTCGGCCTGAATCTGGGAACGATAGGGAAGGTGGGGATGACTTCCCTCCCCGTTATCATTTCCACAATCACCACATCCCTGGTGGTTGCAATACTCATGTACAGGCTTCTGAAGATTCCCGGCAAGACGGCGGCTCTTATCGGCGTCGGCTCCTGCATCTGCGGCGGTTCTGCCATTGCGGCCGCAGCGCCTGTCATTGACGCGGACGATGAAGAAATCGCCCAGGCCATATCCGTTATTTTTCTTTTTAATGTAATAGCGGCGCTTATTTTCCCCACGCTGGGAAAGGTGCTTGGGCTGACTGACACGGGCTTCGGGCTCTTTGCGGGAACAGCGGTCAACGATACCTCCTCCGTTACGGCGGCGGCCTCCACCTGGGATACGCTGCACGGCACGAACGGCGCGGTATTGGAATATGCGACTATCGTGAAGCTGACGCGGACGCTGGCAATCATACCGGTTTCGCTGATGCTTGCTTTTGTAAGGATGCAGAAGGAAAAGAAAGAAATGCGGGGGGAAGGGAAGCCGGTCAGCCTGAAAAACGTATTCCCCACATTCATACTCTATTTCGTTGCTGCCTCCATCATTACCACTGTTATCACCTCTGTCTGCACCGGGCCTGTCCTGGGAGCCGCCAATGAAATCTTCGGTTTCCTCAAGCAGCTGAGCAAGTTCTTTATCGTTATGGCCATGGCGGCTATCGGAATTAACACAAATGTGGTAAAACTGGTAAAAACAGGAGGCAAGCCTATTGCTCTTGGATTTACCTGCTGGGTGGCCATTGCCCTTGTGAGCCTGACCCTGCAGCAGATGCTCGGCATCTGGTAAGACGGTACGGTTTCAATATCTGAACTGCGTCAGAAGAAGTCCTGGTTTTCAGGGCTTCTTTTTTCAGTTGTTCCGGTGATATTAAATTTCATAATTCCGTTTCTAAACTTCCGCAGCATTGCTTATTCCTTTCTTGTATGATAAAATTATTAGATATATGTGGGTTGGGCAGGAATGAAAACATAATGCAGAGGGCGGAGACATGATTTCACAGAAAAAAATACTGGTGGTAGAAGATAACGAAATTAACAGGGCGATGCTGAGCGAGATTTTATCCTCGGAATATCAGGTCCTGGAGGCGGAAAACGGGGCGGTGGCTCTGGATGTGCTGAAGGAGTATGGGGAGGGGATTTCACTGATCCTGCTGGACATCATCATGCCTGTCATGGACGGCTATACCTTCCTGGCTCATGTAAAGGCAGATCAGGCCTATTCTTCGATTCCTGTGATTGTTACGACGCAGAGCGACGGTGAATCCGACGAGGTGGCGGCGCTTTCCCATGGGGCGGCGGATTTCGTGGCGAAGCCCTACCGTCCACAAATCATACTGCACAGGGTGGCGAGCATCATTAATTTAAGGGAAACGGCGGCTGTGATCAATATGATCCAGTATGACCGGCTGACCGGGCTGTACAGCAAAGAGTTTTTTTATCAGCGGGTGAAGGAAATCCTGCTGCAGCATCCGGACAGGAAGTATGATATCCTGTGCTCCGATATAGAGAATTTCAAGCTTATCAATGATATATTCGGCATACCGGCAGGGGACCGGCTCCTGTGCGGCGTGGCCGACATGTATACCAGGCTTGTGGGAGATAAGGGGATCTGCGGCCGTTTTAACGCGGATCAGTTTGCCTGCCTGCTGGAGCATACCGCAGAATATACGGACGACATGTTCATTGAGCTGGGAATGGAGATCAATTCCCTCTCCCATGCGAAAAATATTGTGATGAAATGGGGGATTTATTCCATACACGACAGGGGGATTTCCGTGGAGCAGATGTGCGACCGGGCCTTGCTGGCGGCCAACAGCATCAAGGGGCAGTATGGCAAATACTGTGCTGCCTATGACGATCAGCTGCGGAGCCGGCTCCTGCGGGAGCAGGCCATCACGGACGGTATGGAGGCGGCGCTGGCGGAGGGCCAGTTTGAGGTATATCTGCAGCCCAAGTACCGGATTAAGGATGACAGGCTGGCCGGAGCAGAAGCGCTTGTACGCTGGAACCATCCGGAATGGGGAATGCAGTCCCCTGCGTATTTTATTCCTTTATTTGAAAAGAACGGTTTTATCACCAAGCTGGATCAATATGTCTGGGACCGGGCCTGCGCAGTGCTGAGGGAATGGGAGGATAAGGGATATCCTCCGCTTTCTGTTTCCGTCAACGTATCCCGTGCCGACATTTACAACGCGGACATTGCGGATATTCTGCTTAACACCATCCGCAGGCACAGGCTCCCACCTTCGCGCCTCCATCTGGAGATTACCGAGAGCGCCTATACGGAAAATCCGGCGCAGATCATCCATACCATCGGCCGGCTGCGTGAGCTGGGCTTCGTGATTGAAATGGACGATTTCGGAAGCGGTTATTCGTCCCTGAACATGTTGAATAAAATGTCCATTGATATTCTGAAGCTGGACATGAAGTTTATCCAGAGTGAGACGGCAAAGCCGGTGAATCAGGGGATTCTCCGCTTTATTATGGGACTTGCCCGCTGGATGAACCTGGGCGTGGTCGCGGAAGGCGTGGAAACCAGGGAACAGCTGGAGAGGCTCAGGGAAATCGGCTGCGATTATGTACAGGGATACTTTTTTGCCAGGCCCATGCCCTGCGGAGAGTTTGAAGCGCTCCTGAGGAAGGAACGGACCACTGTGGACGAGGGGCAGGCGCAGGCGAAGGAGCGGCCCTGGGTGGAGCAATGGGCCCGCGTGATCCTGGTGGCGGACGAGGATGCGGAATACCGCAGCCAGGTGAAGAAGACCTTTGAGAATAACTATCAGGTAGTGGAGGCGGCCGATGGGGAAGCGGCGCTGGCCTGCATTGCCAGCTATGAAAATAAAATTGCCGTGGCGATCCTGAGTATGACGCTTGACGGTCCGGATAATTTTTCTGTGCTTGAGGTGCTGCTTCGGGAAAAATCTGTCTGGAACATCCCTGTGATTGCCACAGGCCCCGGGGATACGCAGCTGGAGGAACGGGTGCTGGATGCGGGCGTGGATGATTTCGCAAGAAAGCCACATACCCAGAAAAGCCTGTGGAACCGGGCGCTGCGCGCCATGGGAATTACAGCGTCCAGGGAGCGGGAGCGCACCCTTCAAAATGAAGCCTACCGGGATTTCCTCACAGGGCTTCTGAACCGGAGGGGGCTGGAGGCGTCCGTGGAAGCCCTGCATAAGGAGGACTGCCCTCTGGCGGTATATCTTTTTGATTTGGACAACCTGAAATACATCAATGATTCCTTCGGACACGGAGAAGGGGACCGGATGCTCATGAAGTTCAGTGAAATTATCCGCAGCCATACCAGGGGGACAGACATTCTCTCACGGTTCGGCGGAGATGAGTTTGTCGTAGTTATGAAGCAGATGCGTTCCGAAGAAATGGCTCTTAAAAAGGGAGAAGAAATCTGCCGGGCGGTTCGTGAAAGCGGATGGAGAGAGGGTCTGGTACCGGCATGCTCTGCCGGAATTGTGATTGGTAATGAGGAAGACGGCCTGAATGAAATGGTAAAACGGGCGGATGAGGCGCTTTATAGTGCCAAAACCGCCAATAAAGGCGGATGCTGCCTCTGGAAAGGGTGAAGGGAGCCTGGAGATCATGGGGGAATACGAATATCAGGGGGACAGCACAGGGATGGACAATAAAGACCTGAAGGAGCGGCCTTTCCCGGAATATCTGCTGAAGAAGGAACTTTCGGAAGCCAACGAAAAAATGCAGGAAATCATAAATGCCATACCGGGGGGCGTTGCCATCTATAAGGTATCCGATATTTTTGAAACCATCTATTTCTCGGATGGTGTGCCGGAATTGTCCGGCTATACGGTGGAGGAATACCGGGAGCTCGTGAAAAGGGATGCGGCGGAAATGACCTATTGTGAGGATTCCAAAATGGTGGTATCCAGAGCGATGAAGGTTGCCAGGAGCCATGGCGTGGATGATTTTGAGTTCCGTAAGCAGCACCGGGACGGGCATATTGTATGGGTGCGGGTACGGATGAAATGGATCGGGGAAGAGGACGGCTGCCCTCTGCTCCATTGCGTATTCCATAATATATCCGATCTGAAAGAAGCGCAGCTGGAAATGGATCATCTGATTAACTCCATACCGGGCGGGATTGCCAGCTACCGGATAGAAGGGGGACGTTTTATCCCCACCTATTTTTCCGACGGCGTTACCATGCTTTCCGGCCACAGCCGGGAGGAATATGAGCGGATGATTGGCAGGGATGCGCTGAACGTGATTTATGAACAGGACAGGAAGCGGGTTTTTGAGGCGGCGCAAAAGGCAGTGGAAAGCGGCGGCGTGCTGGATGTTTCCTACCGGATGTACCATAAGGACGGACATCTGGTCTGGATTCATTTGAATGGCAGGCGGATGGGGCCGCTGGCGGAAAGCACGAGGTTTTATGCTGTTTTTACGGGGATTTCCGAGGAAACCAGGCTTTTTCAGAGCATTGCCAATGAAACGGCGGACGGGATTTATATCATTGACAGAGATAATTATGATCTGCTTTATGTCAATGAATCCAGGACTCTTTTCAGCAAAGGCGCTGAATGCGTGGGGAAGAAATGCTATGAGGCGCTGCACGGTAAGGATGCGCCCTGTTCTTTCTGTACCCTGCGGTGTCATCAGCCGGACGGGATCGAGCATGAAATGCGGATTGACGGTACGGACCGCTATTTCATGGCCCGTTTTAACGAAACGGAATGGAACGGGATTCCCGCCTATGTGACGTATATCCGGGATGTGACGGACGAGGTGAGGACGAGAAAAGAGAAGGAGCGTCTGGAGGAATACTTCGAAACGGTGGTGAAGAATCTGCCGGGCGGTATTGCGGTGGTGCATTATGAACCGGACGGAAGCATGATACCGGAATTTCTGTCGGACGGTTTTGCGGCTCTGACCGACATGCCGCTGGACAAGGCCTGGGAGCTTTACAAAGAGGATGCCATGGTGGGCGTCCATCCGGAGGATCGGGATTATGTAAATAAAAGGATGAATGATTATATCAAAAGCGGCGACAGCCACTGCGAGATTGTTTACCGACTGAAAAAAGGGAAGGACAGCTATGTCTGGGTGAAAAACAACCTTACCCTTATCCAGAATGAAGGCGGGGAGCGCCGGGTCTATGCCGTTTATCATGACGTTACCAGGGAACGGGAGGAACAGGAGCGGCTTCGGAAAAAATATCAGGATCTGATTATCAGCCATTACCGTACTCCGGATCCCAATGCGCTCGTTATGGGGCACTGCAATATTACGCAGAACCGTATCCTGGAAATTATCGACAGGACCGGTTCAAATCTGCTGGAGACCTTTGGTACGGTGAGGGAAGAGTTTTTTATGGGCCTTTCCAGCCTGGTCGTGGATGAACAGGAACGGGAGGAATTTCTTGGTATTTATTTGAACAGACCTTCCCTGGAGGCATTCCGCCGGGGGGATACCCAGCGGCGCCTGAAATGCTTTGTAAAGCTGCCTCATGAAGAAAGGGGGCGGTATGTCCTCATCAATATGAATCTGGTTGCCACGCCGGACAGCAAAGATGTGACGGGGATACTGACAGTGTCGGATATAACCGGACAGACCATTTCCGACAGGATTTTGCATCAGCTGTCCGTTACAGGCTACGACTATGTGCTGGATGTGGATTTGTCCATGGACAGCTGCACGCTTGTTTCCAGTAATGAAGGCGCCTCCCGCGTACCTTCTCAGCAGGGCCGGTATACCGAATGGATAGATTCCATGATCCGTGACAGCGTGGTTGGGCAGGATGCACAGTTGTACTGGGAAAGCCTGAATCCGGAGAAAGTTTCTGAGAAGCTGGGCAGGGAGGGGGCTTATGCCTTTTCCTTTTCCATGGTAGATGACAGCGGGGATATCCGTATTAAAAATATGACCGTTTTCGCCACGGATCTCAGGCTGGGAAGGGTATGCCTTGCCAGGACGGATATTACGGAATCGGTGAGGCAGCAGCAGGGGCTGCTTTATATGATTGCCTATACCTTTGATCTGGCGGGCTTTGTGGATCTTAGCAGCGGCGGACGGCTGACCATGTATACCAGGGACACGGTGCTGAAGAACCTTCCTCCGTTTATCATGGAAAATTATGATGAAGCGATCATGCGTTTCCTGGGCAGCCATGATTCAGAGGATGCGAAGCGGGATGTCAGAGAGCTTTTCCGGACAAAAACGATGCTTAAAAACCTCAGGGAAAAGCCGTCAGGCTATGATTTCCTTTTTTCCTACAAGGAAGATGACGGCAGCCTGCGTTATAAACAGGTCAATGTACTCTGGGGAGATGCCAATCACAGGACGATCTGCCTGGTGCGTGCGGATGTGACGGATATGCTGGCCTCCGAACGTCAGACCAAGAAAATACTGGAGGATGCGCTGGCCCTGGCGGAAGAAGCCAACAAGGCAAAGAGTGAATTCCTATCCGCCATGAGCCATGATATCCGAACGCCCATGAATGCGATTACGGGGATGACGGCTCTGGCTGCCGCCCATTTGGATGACAGGGAAAGGGTGGCGGACTGCCTGAAGAAAATATCCGTGTCTTCCAGACATCTGCTGAGCCTTGTCAATGATATTCTGGACATGAGCAAAATAGAAAGCTCCAAGATTACCCTGAACCGGATGAGCATATCCCTTTCCGGGCTGGTGGAACAGCTGTCGGCCATTATTGCGCCCCAGGCTGGGGGCGCAGGGCTGCGGTTTGTGATAAACAAAGGGGATATCCGGCATGACTGTTTTTATGGGGATGTCCTGCGGATCAACCAGATTCTGATCAATATCCTTAGCAATGCGGTGAAATTTACGCCGGAGGGCGGTACGGTGGAGTTCCGGATTGAAGAGCTGGAGACCTGCCGGGAACCGGAGCATACGCGCTACCGGTTTACGGTCCGCGATACGGGGATTGGGATGTCGGAGGAATTTTTATCCCATATTTTTGATCCTTTTACCCGAAGCAACAGGACTGCGGGGATTGAAGGAACCGGATTGGGGCTGAGCATAACCAAGGGGCTTGTGGATTTGATGGGCGGAACGATAAGTGTGGAAAGCCGGGTCGGGGAAGGAACCACCTTCTGTGTGGAACTGGAGGGTGAATGCGCGGACGGAATGGACAGCGACGTCAGTGAAGAGACGGATGCAGGAATTCTGGAGCCGGGGGCGGACACGCTTTTGGCCGGCCGCCGTTTCCTGATTGCCGAGGATAATGCCATAAATGCGGAGATTATCAGCGAGCTTCTCCGCATGTTCGGCGCGGAGCCGGTTCTCAGGCAAAACGGCGCCCAGGCGGTGAGGGAGTTCCGTGACGCGCCGGCAGGAACCTATGATGCGGTGCTGATGGATATTCAGATGCCGGTGATGAACGGCTATGAGGCCGCACGCGCCATCCGGGAAACCGACAGGGAGGATGCCGGGACAATTCCTGTGATTGCAATGACTGCCAATGCCTTTGCGGAGGATATCCAGGCAGCCCGGGATGCGGGCATGACGGCCCACATTGCCAAGCCCATTGATGTGGGAATGCTGAAAAATACGCTGACCAGAATACTTGGACGGACGAATAAGAAGAAAGGGAAATAAAAGTCGAGGGTTTACGATGAAGTCGGATAACGGACTTTATAAGCTTATTTATGAGTATTTTGAGACAAGGCTTCTCTATGGATATTATGCCTGCGGTGACAGCCTGCCGTCGATTGCCAGAATCGGGGATATGTTCCGCATGGCTCCCGGAACCGTGCGGTCCGCGTTGGCGCTCCTGGAAAAAAAGGGATATATCCGGATTGATGCGAGAAAAACCGCCAGGGTGATTTATGAAGCGCCCAGGGTCAGCTTCCGCAAAAATGCGGCCCTGTATTTCGTGCCGAGAAGGAACGGAATTATGGACCTGGCGGAATCAGGAAAGCTTCTGTTTGAGCCTCTCTGGGAAGAAGGGCTGCGGCGGATGGATCAAAAAACATGGGATCGGTTTTGCAGGCCGCCGGAAGAACCTTTTCAGGGGGCTGTGTCCATGCCTGTGTCATTTTATATAATGGTTCTTTCCAACTTAAACAACCGGCTGATTCTGGATCTTTACTGGGAAACGATTCGGTATATCCGTTTTCCTTATCTGGACAATAAAGCGGATGTGGAAACTGAGGTCTGGAAAGCGGGAGAGCTGTCACAGGAAGAAGTCATCTCAGCCCTGAGAAACCGGTTCGAGGTTTCTTATGGCAAGGCCGCCTCGGATCTGTTTGCCTTTATGGACGAAGCAGAAAATGAGTTTTCCTTAAAGCAGGTAAAACAAATCCCGTTTTGCTGGGATGTATTCCGCAGCAGGCCGCAGCGGCGGTATTCCCTGGCCTCGCGCATTATCCGCGAGATTATCCACGACAGCTATCCGGCCGGCAGTTACCTGCCTTCCCTTCCTCATATGGCAGACAGATATGGCGTGGGGATGAATACCATCCGGCGTGCGCTGGATATTCTGGAGGATCTGGGAATGACCCGATCCTATCACGGAAAAGGGACAATCGTCTGTACGGAGCCTGAGAAAATCGAGGCTGCGGGCAGGGAAATCAGGGAAGGTATAGAGCTGTATCAGGAAAGCCTTCAGCTGCTTGCCCTTACAATCAGCCAGGTCCTTCTGTATACGCTGCGGGCGGAGGGAGAAGAGGTGCAGAAGCGCCTGGGGGAAAGCTTCTCCTGGTATTTACAGGAGGGAAAAGGATATCTATGTTTTGAGATTTGTATAACCTTTATTGTGGAAAAATGTCCCCTTGCCCTTGTTCGCGAATGTTATCAAAAAATAAGGGAGCTGCTTCCCTGGGGCTATCCCTTTTCCCTTCTCCGTATGAAGGGGAAAAGCCTTCATTCTGTTTATGCAGGATGTACGGAGCAGGCGGTGGAATATCTGAAAAACGGGCGGCCGGAGGAGTTTGCCGACAGCTGGCGCAGGATTGTGGAGACGGAGGAGAGCCAGTTCCGGGCCTTTATCCGTGATTCCTTTCCCGTGCTGGATCCACATGGCGCCATGGAGCGGCAGGCTCCGGGGCAGCCGGCTTCCGGAACGATATAAACCAGGCGGGCGGTTTCTTTTGCAAAAAAAGGGTGGATGACATATAATAGACACATATTGCTGCATGCCGCGGCAGAGGGGCAGCCGGCACAGGAGACTGGGGCGCAAAAGACCCGGAAGGAACGGCGTGCAGCCTTGATTCCCGGAAACAGAAAGAGCATGGTACGGCGGCATGACAGCAGCTGCAGAAAGGACGGTTTTAATGGGATTAATCAGAGCGGCAGTACAATCGGCGGCATCGGTAATGGCGGACCAATGGGAGGAGTATTTCTACTGTGACTCCATTCCTGCCAATATCCTTGCGGTAAAAGGAAGCAAAAAAACCTCAAGAAGAGGCTCCAATAAAAAAGGAAGCGACAATGTAATTTCCAACGGTTCCGTCATTGCGGTCAATGAAGGACAGTGCATGATGATTGTGGATCAGGGCAGGGTTGTGGATATCTGTGCCCAGCCCGGGGAATACATTTATGACACCTCCAGCGAGCCCTCTGTTTTTTACGGTGATTTAGGAGAAAACATACGGAGATCCTTTGAAAATTTCGGCATCCGGTTTGCCTTCGGCGGGGAAGCGCCTAAGGATCAACGTGTTTACTATATTAATACAAAGGAAATTGTAGGTAATAAATACGGCACGGCCAATCCGGTTCCCTTCCGTGTGGTAGACAGGAATATCGGGCTGGATATTGATATCGCCATCCGCTGCCATGGGGAATATTCCTACCGTGTGGTGGATCCCATCTGCTTTTACGTGAATGTATGCGGTAATGTGGAGGGGGCCTATTCCAGGGAGAATCTGGACAGCCAGCTGAAAAGTGAGCTGATGACGGCCCTTCAGCCGGCTTTTGCAAGAATATCGGATATGGGAATCCGTTATAGCTCCCTTCCGGGACATACGCAGGAAATCGCGGCGGCGCTGAACCAGGTGCTTTCCGAAAAATGGGTGAAGCTGCGCGGCATCGCGCTGGCATCCTTCGGCGTGAGCAGCGTGAAGGCGTCGGAAGAGGATGAGGATATGATCAAGCAGCTGCAGAAGGCGGCGGTGCTCAGGGATCCCAACATGGCGGCTGCAACAATCACCGGCGCGCAGGCCGATGCGATGAAAACCGCGGCAGGAAATAAGGCTGCCGGGCCGATGATGGCCTTTGCGGGAATGAATATGGCGGCCAATGCAGGCGGAATAAATGCGGGCCAGCTTTTTGAAATGGGACAGCAGAACAGACAAAACAATGCGGCGCCCCAGACAGGGACGGGCACGGCATCCCAGACAGGGGCTGGTATGTCCCAGGCTGCCGGCGGCTGGACCTGCAGCTGCGGCGCTCAGGGAAATACGGGCCGCTTCTGCGCGGAATGCGGAAAGCCGAAGCCGTCAGATAACGGCTGGACCTGCTCCTGCGGCGCGGTAAACAAAGGAAAATTCTGTACGGAGTGCGGAAAGCCCAGGCCGGCGGGCGCAAAGCTTTACCGCTGTGACAAATGCGGCTGGGAGCCTGAGGATCCGGCTCATCCGCCGAAATTCTGCCCGGAATGCGGCGACAGGTTTGACGACGGGGATGTGAAGTAGAAAAAGAAAGCAGGAAGTGACTGGCGGGCCTTGTTTGGGAGGCCGCCGGCTTTCCTGCTTTTTTCAATGTTATAACCTGGATGCGCAGTTACCGGATAAAATTGGTGGTATTTCCTCTTTCCGGTTCAGGCGCATGGATTCCGGCTTCCTTACCCGCCTGGATGCAGTGCAGCAGCCAAGCCATGTTCCTGGCGAGATTGCGCATGGTCTGCAGACCTTCCTTATCCTGAAGCACCTCCTCCGGGGTATTTCCATGCACCATATTCCAATAGGAGGAACCTACAAGGGGCATGTTGGAAATGGTGAAATATTTGTTCAGCTGATCCAGTGTGGCAGTGGATCCGGCGCGGCGGCAGCTTGCCACGGCGGCGCCGGGCTTGTAAACCATGCTGCTTTTCCCGGCATAGAACATGCGATCCAGGAAGGAGGTAATGCCTCCGCCCGCAGAAGCGTAATGAACAGGGGAACCGAAGATAAAGCCGTCTGCCTCCGCCGCCTTTTCGATAGCGGTGTTCACAGTGTCTTCATAGATGCATTTCCCCTTTCCGGCGCATCCGCCGCAGCCCATACAGCCGCGGATGGGAGCGGCGCCGATATGGAAAATTTCAGAATCAACGCCGCATTCCTGCAGGGTCTTTGCAATTTCGGACAGTGCAGTGAATGTACAGCCATTTTTGTGAGGGCTTCCGTTAATTAATAATACCTTCATGCTATGTACCTCTTTTTTCATAATATAATCAGGCAGGGACTCTCCAGGGCCGGAAAACAGACGCCGGTCTCCCTTATCTTATTATTATAGCGCGCTACAGCCGAAAATTGACAGTAAAATAATCAAAAGCAACACGCGCTTTATGGAGATTGAAACTTAATGACAGATTCCGACAGCCTTAATGGGGCTGTGTTAAGAAAAGCTATAGGGAATGACGGGATATACGTATATAGTGCGTCAGAATTAAGATTAATTTGTGACAAAACCTCTTGAAAAAAGACTTGAAGTCATTGTAAAAAGTGCCTGAAACCCGCATAAATGCTGGGGAATTTCAGGTACACGAATCTTATTGGAATCTTAATGCCACAGAAGCAATCTTAAGACTATCTTAATGCCCGGGATGCTATGCTTAAATTAAGAAAAGAGTTTAAGCGAGCATCCTTTTTCGTATCCGGAAAGCTGTGGATACGGAAAAAAGGCAAGGAGGCGATCATGAAATGACGATTCTGACAAATATTTTATTGCTGACCGCATTGACTGCATATCTGCTGATTGTAGGCTTTGTTTTTACAGGACATATGGATGAGATCCTGAAGGGATACCATTTCCGGCCGAAGGGTGCGGCGCCGGACGATGATTACGAGGTGCTCATCGGAGGCGAAGGGGAGCTTGCCATTCTGTTTGAAAAGAAGCTCCAGGAAAATGGTATCAGCTGTCTGCGGATTCCGGAGTTTGACAGCGCTGCAAGAGAAGAGCTGACGGATGTATCCTCCCGATGGCATGAGGTGGCCGGCGCGCCAGGGATGACGGTGTTCGCCCTGGATGGTTCCGATTACCATAACCTGCTGCTGTGCGGCATGGCAAACCGCCTGGCAGGGGCGGAGCAGCTGTACGGCATCTGTAATGAATCGGGAAACCGGGGGATTTACCTGGAGAACCGGATCAGGGTCCTGGAAAAAACGGGAGCGACGCCCGAAGGATTGTATCATCTTTTTGAAAGACAGAGTTCAGGCAGCAATGCCTGAGCAGCACAGCCCCGTGACTGTGGGTACGGGCGGATGCCTGCTGCCACCACGTTTTCTCACGGTTTGCGCAGTGAATGCGCAAACCTGCCTGAACTGTTACAGAGAAATAACAATAAAAAATAATAAAAGGAAAAGGATTGGGAAATGTTTCATTATATCAGAAACAAACTGACACAGGCGCAGATAATTGCGATGGGATATTTTCTGGTAATTACCGTAGGGACGCTTCTGCTGATGCTGCCTGCGGCTACAAGAAGCGGTGAGATGGCTACGCCCCTTACCGCTTTGTTTACGGCAACAAGCGCCACCTGCGTGACAGGCCTTGTTGTGGTGGATACCGCTTCCTACTGGAGTGTGTTCGGACAGTGTATCATCCTGCTCATGATTCAGGTGGGCGGATTGGGCTTTATGACCATTGGCGTGCTTTTCGCCATGTTCCTGAATAAGAAAATTTCCCTGAAAACAAGGGGAATCCTTCAGGAGAGCATGAATACCAGCCAGGTGGGCGGCGTGGTCAGATTGGTGCGTAAGGCGCTTATCGGTACCTGTATTATAGAGATGGCGGGCGCGGTTCTTCTTTCGTTCCGGTTTGTGCCGGAATTCGGGGTGCTGCGGGGAATTTATTTCGGTATTTTCCATGCGATATCCGCTTTCTGTAATGCGGGCTTTGATTTGATGGGAACAAGCAAAGGCCCTTACTCCTCCTTCACCTCATATGCGGATGATACGCTGATTAATGTAACGATTATGGGACTGATTATAATCGGTGGCATCGGTTTTTTTGTCTGGGATGATATCTGCAGAAATAAATGGCAGATAAAGAAATACAAGCTGCATACTAAAATTGTTTTGTCCTGTACGGCGATTCTCATTGTGGGAGGCGCTTTCTTTATCTATCTGTTTGAAAAGGATAACCTGATGGCGGGCATGTCCGTAAAGGAAACAGTGCTCACCTCCGCCTTCAGCTCCGTGACAGCGCGTACTGCGGGCTTTAATACCATAGATACGGCGGGGCTGACCACCAGCTCCAAGATGCTGACCGTGCTTCTGATGTTCATCGGAGGCAGTCCCGGATCCACGGCAGGCGGCATCAAGACCACCACCATTGTGGTGCTTCTCATCTATGTATGGTCCAACCTGCGCGGCGCCAGAGGCTGCAATATTTTCGAAAGAAGGCTGGAGGACGATGCGGTGAGAAAAGCCAGCGACGTTGCTGTAATCAGTCTGTGCATGGCGATTATCGCGTCCATAGCCATCCCTTATTTCCAGCCGCAGCTGGTAATGGAGGATGTGGTTTTTGAGGTCTTTTCCGCCATTGGCACGGTGGGCATGTCTACAGGCATTACCAGGGATCTGAGCGCGGCCAGCCGGATTGTCATTGTCCTGCTGATGTATTGCGGACGTATCGGCAGCATGTCCTTTGCCCTGTCCTTTATGGAACGCAAAAAGGTGGCGCCCATAAAGCTGCCGGAAGAAAAAGTAATGATAGGATAAGATAAGATGAAAACAGTATTGATTATAGGCATGGGGCGGTTTGGGCAGCATTTAACCCGAAAAATGCTGGAGCTGAAAAATGAAGTCATGATAGTGGATCAGAGGGAGGAGGCCCTGGAGGCTCTGCTTCCTCTGGTGACCAGTGCCAAAATAGGGGACTGTACCAATGAAGAGGTGCTTCACAGCCTGGGTGTGGGAAATTTTGACCTGTGCTTTGTGTGCATCGGCACCAATTTCCAGAGCAGCCTGGAAATCACCAGCCTTTTGAAGGAGGCGGGAGCCAGGTTCGTGGTCAGCAAGGCCACCAGGGATATCCAGGCAAAATTCCTTTTAAAAAACGGCGCGGACGAAGTGGTGTACCCGGAGCGTGATATCGCGGAAAGAGTGGCCGTCCGCTATTCTGCTGATAATGTATTTGATTATATCGAGCTGGATGAGGACTATTCCATCTATGAAATCCCTCCCCTGAAGGAATGGGTTGGAAAAACAATCGGCGAGGTGGATTTCCGCGCCAGGCTCAACAGCAGCATTATCGGTACGAAAATCAACGGCGAGACCAGCTTCCTCCCCGGAGCGAACCATGTATTCCGCGCGGAAGAGCACCTGATGGTAATCGGCCGTAAAAAAGATATTGATAAAATCCTGAAACATCTATAGAATAGAGACAACACAGGTTTCAGGAGGATTTATTGTGAAAGAGAAAATGGAAAGGTTTTTGAGATTATATCAGATCCGGTATGCGGGACGGCTGGCGGGGATTATGCTCATTACCTCTCTGTTTTCTTTTTTGCTTCACGGGCTGGGCATCGGTAAGGAAAATATACTGATGCTTTTTATTGTGGGGGTGCTTCTGGTGGCCTATTGTACGAATGGGTACCAGTATGGCGTAATCGCTTCCATTGTCAGCGTTATGGTATTCAATTACCTGTTTACGGAACCGGTGCGTACGTTTTCCATATCCAATCAGGATGATGTGATTCTGCTCATCTTTTTTCTTGTGGCGGCGCTCATATCCTCCAACCTGACGGTACGGTTCCGGAATCAGGTGGAGGTGGCGAGGAAGAATGAGCAGCTGGCGGAGCAGCTGACCATGGAGCAGGAGAGAATCAAGTTTGCCATGGAAAAAGAGCAGATGCGCAGCAATCTGCTGCGCAGCATTTCCCACGATCTGCGGACGCCTCTTACGGGGATTGCGGGGGCCAGCAGCCTGATCGCGGAGTCAGGGGATAAAATGGACCGGGAAAGCATTGTGAGCCTGGGCAAGGACATCAATGAGCAGGCGGACTGGCTCATCCAGCTGGTGGAAAATATCCTGAATATGACCAAGATTGACAGCGGCAAGCTGGTGGTGGAGAAAAAGCCGGAGGCCGTGGAGGATGTGATTAACAATGCGCTTTCTTATGTGAAGGGGCGGAGGAAGCAGCGCCGGGTGGAAATAGACATCCCGGAGGAGATGCTTTTGGTGGAAATGGATGGAAAGATGATCGTACAGGTGATCATCAACCTTCTGGACAACGCCATCAAGCATACGAAGGAGGACGGCTTTATCCGGATAAAAACGGAGGCGGCCCCGGAAGGGGTCTGGTTTTCCGTAGAGGATAACGGTACGGGGATCGAAGAGGTAATTAAGGACAGGATTTTTGATGAGTTTGTGACCTTCCGGCCGGTGAACCGGGATACGGGGAAAGGAATCGGCCTGGGGCTGGCCATCTGCAAGGCCATAGTCACGGCGCACGGCGGTACGATTGAGGCTCTCAACAGGGAGGAAGGAGGCGCATGCTTCCGGTTTTACCTGCCATTCGACGGGCATCTGCCGGAAAAGGAGCAATGATGGAAAACAGTGAAAAAGAAGTGAGCATCCTTATTGTGGAGGATGATAAATATATATCCAATTTTATCTGCATGAGTTTAAAGCAGGAAGGCTATCATTATCTGAAGGCGGACACCGGGAGGGAGGCCATCGGCTTAAGCTATGCCAATAACCCGGATGTGGTCATCCTGGATCTGGGATTGCCGGATATGGATGGCATGGAGGTCATAGAGCATATCAGGAGCAATTCGGACAAGCCGATCATCGTGGTATCGGCCAGGCAGGAGGAAGGCGAGAAGATTAAAGCGCTGGATCTGGGCGCCGACGATTATGTGGTGAAACCCTTCCATATGGGCGAGCTGCTGGCCAGAATCCGCGTTGCTATCCGGAAATCCGAGCAGAGCAGCGGCGGCAGCGAGCTGGGGGAAAGCTTTGAATGTGATTATCTGCGGATTGATTTTGTGAAACGCATGGTGTTTATTGACGGGAAGGAAATCCATGTGACGCCCATTGAATATAAGCTGCTTACGCTTCTGGTGAGCAACCGGGGAAAGGTCCTGACACACAATTATATCCAGAGTAAAATCTGGGGATATGGGGAGGGCGGCGATCCCAACAGCCTCCGGGTATTCATGGCAACGCTGCGGCGGAAGATCGAGAAGGATACCACCAACCCGCGGTTTATTATTACAGAGGTAGGCGTGGGGTACCGGTTTTCGGAATAAAGGGAAATGGGGCGGCCGCCGCCGGAAAGGGAGTGAGCGGAAATGAAAATGCGTGAGGAATATACCTGCCCGCTGGAATTAACCCACGATATGATTAAGGGAAAGTGGAAGCCTGTTATCCTGTGGCAGCTGAGCAAAGGGCCTGCTTCCCTGTCCGCCCTGAAAAAAGAAATTGCAGGAATCAGCCAGAAAATGCTGCTTCAGCACCTGAATGAACTGCAATCCTGCGGCGTGGTGGAGAAAAAGACCTATGAAGAATATCCGCTGAAGGTGGAATATTTCCTGACGCCGCGCGGTCATAAGATTTTCGGCGCCGTGACCATCATGCAGGAGGTGGGGATTGAGATTATGGTGGAAGACAATAAAACGGATTTATTGAGGGATAAGGGCCTGTTATGACGCAGGCCCTTTATAACTGTCATTTAATAGTTACTAAAAAGTGTGTACTTTACCAAAGGAAGGCAGCCAGTTATAATGGGGAAAAAGGAGGGCGAGCGATGAAAAATGCGGAAAACACAATAGGAAATCTGATTGATAAGCAAGGGGTGGCTTTTATCAGCTCCGTGGACGGGGATGGCTTTCCGAACACCAAGGCCATGCTGCCGCCGCGTAAAAGAGAGGGCATCAGGACCTTTTATTTTACTACGAATACATCATCCATGAGAGCGGCGCAGTATCGGGATAACCCAAAAGCCTGTATTTATTTCTGCGACAGGCGCTTCTTCAGGGGCGTTATGCTCAAAGGGACGATGGAGGTTTTGGAGGACAGCGAGAGTAAGGAAATGATTTGGAGAGAAGGGGATACCATGTATTACCCGAAAGGTGTCACGGATCCGGATTACTGCGTCCTGCGGTTTACGGCTGCCGAGGGAAGATATTACAGTAATTTCAAATCGGAAACCTTTGAAATCTGACAGTCGAAACAGGTACGGGCCGGAAAACATAAATGTTTTTCGGCCCGTATCTATTGTCAGCAGATAACCAGAACCGCTTATCTGTTGAGAAAGCAATTTTATTTTTTCCCCAAAAGGCGCTTTTTAAAGGCCTTAATTTTATATATGGAATTACTCGTATAGAGCACGGCGGTAATTAACATCCCCAAAGCCAGTCCGCTGCAGAAGGAAGCTATGGCTTCCGTAATTCCCTGGCCGGCAAGGCCGGTTACATCCAAAGCCAGGTAGATAAGAAAGCTTACAACTCCGATCCATGAAAAAATATGGAGTTTTTTCATCATTTTCATTTTTTCATCATTACTGTAATCTGCTACTTTTAATACGGTTTCTTCCAATTCTTTATTCATTTTCCCACTTTTCCTTTCTCCATCAAGTATTTCACTCAATTCAACATTATAATAATCGGATATCCTGATTAAGATATCCAGGCTCGGCAGATTGCTGCCGGTTTCCCATCTGGATACGGTTCTGTCAGAAACATACATCAATTCTGCCAGCTGTTCCTGGGTAAGGCCTTTTTCTTTTCGAAGCTCCTTCAGAAAGCTTCCGATTTTTTTCTGATCCACCGGGTATTCCTCCTTTCAACAGCAATCATAGAACAAATCGAATGAAAAAAACACGACACAAAGCGGGAAATGCCGTGTTTCCATATACCAGACACTGCATGTGCAGTCCATGAATACAAACTCTGCCCTCATCAGGACAACCGGTATCAATTTTCCTGGCCCGGATCCCAAATCTTTAAGCGCATCACCCTATTTTCAATACGGCATCCAGGCACAGCTTTAATGCATATTCACAGGCGTTGCCGCCCCAGTTTCGCGGATCATACGCTTCGGCATCTGCAAGGCTATCTGCGGTGTAGAGTATCATTCCCCAAATGACATCACGAAGCCTGGCACAGGCGGCAAGCGCCGAACATTCCATTTCCACCGTTGAACAGCCTTCTTCCTTTCGGTAAGCGACCTTTTCCTTAGTCTCACGAAAAAAGCCGTCAGTAGACCAGGTAATAATCTCCAGGTAATTCATTTTGTGTTCTAAAATAGTTTTCTCTATGGCTTTTCTTGCTTTCTCGTCTATATCAATAAATCTCGACGGCGGAGCATAGTGATAGGAAGTTCCTTCATCTCTCAACGCTTTATATGGAACAAGGAAAGTGCTTTCCGGAAAATCCTCCAACACTCCGCAGGAGCCTGCGGATATAATTTCTTTTACGCCATAGCCAATCAGGAAATCCATGAGCTGTGCGGCCGCCGCCGCTCCTACGGGAGCCTGGCAAAGGCAAATGTCCGTATCCATATATTTTGTTACATAAATTGGATACTGCTTGGTAGCGCTGATAAAGGTTTCTACTTGTCTTGTCTCACTGTTTTTCGCATATTCATCGATGTACTCCCCAAGAAATGCGAATACGCATTTCGATGGAAGCTTCAGGTCGAGTCTGTCATGCGTAGGATTAATGACTGCTGTTTTCTCGGTATCAAATTCTAAAATCGGTATTTCATGTTTGATGATACCCATAGTTCTGTTTTCCTCCATAAATTCAGTATTATCCAGCCTGGCTGCAGGCACCTTGATTGTGAAGATATGTTCTCAATTCCGGCAGTAATTGAGGTTAAATCCAATAAACCAAAATCTATTTAACTGAAATTCCGATCATTATTGTTTCGGATTCCAGGTTATTCCATACAGAATGCGGAATATTACCTTCCACAAGAAACGCTTCGTCTTTTTTCACCACAACTTCGCTGTCCGCTAATTTTATTTTTGCTTCACCCTGAGTTACAATAAAGAGGTGATTATGTTCATGCGTATGCTGTTCGGTTGGGCCGCCGCCATTTAAATCGACGTATGCTATCGAGCCATCAATAATTGTTCCCATTGCTCCAAAAAGTTTCTTCGCTTTGAAATTTATGTGGTTGGGCGGTGTAATAAAATTATCCATAATACGATTCTCCTTGGTTAAGTTTAGTTTATATTTTTTTCAGATCGGGTAAATTCCTCAGGATTCTTTCATAATCTATAAATACATAGGGCAAATACTTCACAATTCTTTCCTTATACCAGTTCAGATACCATTGCTTCAGGTGAGCGGATTCTTCCGGCCAGCCTGTTTGGGCGGCCACATACTCATCAATCATCTGATAGCGCATAAATAAATCCATTTTCCCAATCCAGTAAGCGCTGATAGTGTTGGTTTGAAGATATCCCTTCAGGTAGGAGAGCAGATAAGCTTCGGCAAAATTGGTACGTTCCTTTTCCGTCAGATTTTTAAGCGGCCCCGCCCCTTTTTGCACCATAAAAAACATTGCACTCGCCATATCGGCAGCATACCAGTTAAACTGACAGGCATCAAAATCGATTAAGGTTATTCTTTTATTTTCGACAAGAAAATTGTCGGTGTGGATATCAAAATGGACAATCCCATAATTTTCGTTTCCGATAGGAAGCTGTTCCAGTTCTTCCAGGAATCTCTTTTCTCCCTGACGCACAGCTTCGTCCGGTATCGCAATATTCCTGCGCCAGAAGTGCGGGCCATTCCATTTGAATTCGGGGCAGCGTTGGTTTCCTTCGTAACACATGGTCAGTTTGTGCATACGGCCCATCAGCATACCAAGCTGAAAGAATAGCTCTTCATTAAATTCTTTAGGGTCGTTAATGTCCACAATTTTTCCCGGCGCTTTTTCCTGCAGGGACAGGATGTAGGTTTTGCCGCCGGCCCCGGCCACTTCATAGAGCCGGTTGTTTACACTCCGTACCGGTTTGGCAATGCCCTCCATTCTTAGCGCCAGATATTCTGTCCAGCGCGTCTCAAATTCCACATGAGCCTCTTTCTTATTACTGAATTCAGCAACCCTCAGGATACGGCGGCGTAATCCGGATTCGGCCTCAAAAATGCTGTCGCCTGAATATCCGGTAGTTATTTCCCACAGCGGTGTTATATGATAAAGCTGTTTGGCCTGGGACAATAGCAGATTACTTTCTAGCTCCACTTGGAATACCTCCAATGTTTAAAAGCCTGTCATATTTATTATTTTCCGGTAATACGCAATATGTTCTTCATGAAAGGGTATATAGTACCAAATTATTATTCTAAGGGACGGAGGTTTGGCTATTGTGATAAGCGGAGGTTTGGCTATTGATTATTTACAACCGTAAAGCTGACACTTCCGTTTTTGGCCTTTTTTCCTGTCACTGTAACTGTATATGTACCGCTTTCGTTAATTTCAAAATCAAATTGCTGGGAACCGATGAGTTTCTCGCTTACATAGAAAGGTTCTTCATCGCCTTTCTGAATTGTAAATGATAAGAACCCGTCCTTTGCCGCGAGCTCTGCATGAATAGTATCGCCTTCTGCTGCAGCCAAAGCTTGCGAGTCGGTGGTATTTAATATCTTAAAATCCATGACAAGCTCACTGTCATTTCCTGTTCGGCTACCGTCAAAACCTGTCCCGCACGCTGTTAATGTTAAAATCAATATGAAAGAACACAAGATACACAAATTTTTTTTCATCATTTTCTCCTTTGGATTGAAATTTATTTTATTTTAACAGAAAACAAATGCTTTTCCACTTTTACACTATATTTCAAAGAATAGGCAGGGATTCCTTTGGCGATAGCTTCATAAATACTTCGGATTTCATTTGCTATGCTTTCCTGAGATGCATACCATCCCAGAAAGGTAGTGTTTTCTCCGCAAAACGACGATCCTCCATTACTCTGCACACCTATAAGTGCATATTTCGGGGATTTTTTCCCGCCCTTAAATTGGGGGGAGGACATAACCTTACAGCAGGTCATGACAATATTTTCATTTGGGGATTCAATTACAATTGATCCTGTTACATTGCCGGTTTCCGGGTTTTCGCCATTGGCAATTTCCGTTTCCATAAGACTATCCAGAGAAATATTCAGTTCTTTAGATAAAAGCAAAAGCTTTTCCACCTCAGGATACCCGATGCCTTGTTCCCATTTTGATACGGCCTGCCTGCTGACATCCAGCAATTCGGCAAGCTTCTCCTGGGAGATATTTTTTTCTTTCCTGATTTGTTTCAGGTTTTCCGCAAAGCTCATATTTTTCCCTCCATTCATAAACCATAAATAGATTATAGGTGCCGGTCAAAGAAATTGGTACCAACTGCTATTTGCGTTTCCGCTACTTGAAGTTGCATACTTATAAATTTTTATTTTTCGGTCCGGCCGAGAGGAAATTTTCAAGCAATCTCAATTCTCATCAAAACTACTTCCTGCCAGCCAGCGTGGCGGGAGAAAAAACCTTTAGGGTTACGGCCGTATTCACTGAACCCTATACTTTTGTATAATGAGATGGCTCTGTAGTTTTCACTTACGACATTTAACTCTAACTGTACATATCCGGCAGTTTTGGCACATTCTATACAAGTCATAGTCAAGGCCCGGCCAATTCCCATGCCCCAAAAACTCTTTTCGATACTGATACCAAACTCAGCACGGTGCTTGACCTTGTCTTTCTTTCCTATGGCTTCAATACCTGCAGTTCCAACAATGTGCCCATCAACAATGGCGCAAATTTCAATTTCATTTACACTGTTTTCCTTATCTATTAAAAACAGTCGTTCCTGTTCTATATCAAAACTGTTCTCATCCGAATATGACAGTAAAAAATCTGTCTGGCTATGAGTCAAATTAAAAATATCATATACTTGTTGAGCATCTGAAGCCACCGCGTTTCTTAATAAGCATTCTTTATTATTTTTGAGAACGATTTTTTTAGAATATTTCATTTATGTATTTACTCTCATTCAATTTGATATGTGTTTATAAAACAACGCCATAAACTAATACCACACCTATTTTATTGTAAGAAATTATAGAAACTAAAAAATTAAGCCATAACATTTTGGTATATTAATTCCACGGTATCTTCCAGACGTAATTCTTTAGTTAAAATAGTTTCTGGTATGAAATTTATAAAATCTTTCTCCCTCCACCATCGCTTCATATCAGCCTCACTGAAATCATTTCTATTTGGTTTTGTATTATGTCGAAGCAGTGTTTCTTTAAATGGCAAATCATAATAGTATGCAAAAATATTTTGGTCATATTCTTCTATGGCAGATTCAAATAAACGATGATACTCATTAGCGGGTAAGATACCTTCGAGTATTGTGATTTCGGAATTTTTCCTGCCATATTTTAATAAATTAATCATCAATGGCTCTGATTTCGCAATCCCTTCATCTCCCCATACATGCAGTACTTCCATACGAATCATATCATGGGAAAGCCTCATAGTATTAGGGCCGAACTTTTCCTGCAATTTTTTTGCAACTATTGTTTTCCCACTACCGGAATTGCCCCTTAATATAACTAATTTTTTCATAATTTTTCTCCTTGTCTTTTTTATTAAGACTAATTGTGTTCATAAATAAAATTATTGTTATTGGCAAGGCGACTCTTAAACGAGTTCGGTCAGTTCTGCTTTATAACCATTCCATAACTGCCTTTAATCAATCGTTCCAAATCCGGTATTGCAGGGGACACCAGCCAGCCACATAATCCAGAAGATCTGCGATATAATCACGGGAAAGGCAATCATTCAGACTATTATGGTATTCATATAATGGCTGATACACATCTTTTTGTTCTAAGTTCATATCGTGCAGCTCTGTCAAAAGTGCATATCCCTGCTGTATCCTGTCATAATAGGTGTTTTCTGTAATGTGTGAGGATAACATTTTAATTTGAGCAAATATTTTTTCGCTGTTATTCATTATAAACCTCATACGAATTCAAACTTATCAGGCCGGGAAATTTGTTTAATTATAACAGAAATATAATAAAAAATGAAGCACTGTATTTATTATTGCGATAAACAGTAATCCATAATATAAAATATTCTGTCAGCAGACAAACAGGGGCCGGAAAACGGTTTTGTTTTCCGGCCCGCAGCTTTGATCTTGCATGCAATTAGAATTACGTATTTATCTGTTCTTTCTCTTAATTGAAAGAAGGACTGCGATAATTACCACCACCAGTATCAGAAGGATGCAGGAGGCTATGAGAACGATGGTAATTGTCTTGCTTTCCGTTTTCTTTGTCAGCTCCTTGACAGGAAGCTCTTCCTCCGGAGTGGTTTCCGGTGCGGGAGTGGGTTCCTCCATCGTTTCCGAAGGGGTTTCGGTTTCCTGTGTTTCCGTTTCGCTTTCCGTCTCTGTTTCCGTTGTTGTCTCAGAACCTTTATCCTTCGGCGTTGGCGTATAGGAGGAGGTCTTATTGGAGGAAGGCGCAGAAATTTCCCACGATTTTCCTGAATTGCTGTTGGAGGCGGAGCCGGAACCCGAAGGAGCGGGAGCGGGCGTTGTAAGCGCCGCATTTACCTTGGCGTACAGCTCACTCAGAAGGGAGAGCGGATAATATACACGTCCCTTTTCATAAACCAGCGCCGTTTGGGCCGGTATAATGACAGGCTTTCCTCCGTCCCATCTCACAATCAGGGCCACATAAGGATTTTCCCGAAGGGCGGCCATAACTGCTTCAGGCATTTTATCATAGGTAACCGCATTGACATTTACGGTATCCCCGGCCTTTGCTTTTTTAATCAGCTTGACCACATTGTCCCAGAAATCCTTCTCATAGTCAGGTACGTATGTGTTGGAAGAAGAGTTATTGTCATTATTGTTGGAGCTGTTATTATCCTTATTGTCGGAGTGGTGGGAATCCTCCGCTTTTTTTACGTCCTGGTAAATAACTGAGAACACCGAAAACTTATCACATTTAATGGTAACGGTCTTTCCTGAAGAATCACTGTTGGTAAAAAGTGAAGCGGAAGTACGCGACCGGCTGTTCTCATGTAATCCGGCAACATAAAAGGTTCTCTGGTAACCGTTTGCCACTGCCTTTATATCCTTTGGAACAGGGAAGCTCAAAATAAGCTGTTTGGGTGTTTCGTATAAAGCAGTGGTTGTGGTGGCGCTATCTTTGGTAATAATCTTATACAGCTTTATATCGTAGCTTCCGGAAGTGATAACGGCATCCTTTAACAGGGACTGGATTTCCTTTTTCTGCTCCGGATTAACAGTAGATTTTTTTACATTGATTGTTATTGTGTAGTTAGTAATGGTGTTGCTTCTCAGTTCCCTGGCTTCCTGCGCTGTCATATCGTACAGAAGTGCGGCATAGTCGGACATGGTTACGATCCCGGTCTCATCCACATCTATTTTAATAGAAGGGAGAGCCAGCAGGGAACGGTGGAACTTCAGCAGCGTTTCTTCGGGGATATTGGGCGTACGGTTTTGGCAAAGCTCCTCATATTGGATTTTAGCATCCAGATAAGCATTTGCCTGTTCTGTATTGACACTGCTTCCTTCACTTAACACAGGAAGGCTGTCAAATACCTTTTTCATATCCTCAGATTCCATAATAACGAAGGATACCGCAAGCCTGTGGGTCCTGGAATCCCCGGCAGGTACATTTTTCAACTGATAGGTATTTTCCTTGAGTTCCCCTTTGATATCAACACCGTCAAAGGTAACGGAATCAAGCTTATAACCCGGCTCAGGCGTAAAGGTGAAATCAACAGTCTCCCCTTTACTTAACGAGAAGGAGCCGGATGGAGATACCTTACCTTTACCGGATACTGTAACCTCAATTGCGTAAAGGGCATCCGAAACACCCTCCAGGGTTATTGTGCCCTGTGTCTCTGTATAATTATTGTTGTCCTTCGGCGTGAACGTCCAGGAATAATCATGTTTTCCTTCCTGAATCGTCTGGCCGTCATCCCAGCGGATACTGCCTTCCGTGCTTCCTTCCTTCAGGGAAAGCGTAGGGAGGCTGCCGCTGACAGAGATGCTGTCGGAGGAAATAACAGGGGTAACATCAGGCTCTGCCTTACGGATTTTCACCTTAAAGTCATGATGATCCTCATAAATGATCTTATTCTCGCCTTTGATTGCCGCCTGCACCGTAACCCGGCAGGTAAAGCTGCCCGCATCCCGGAACTCCATATTGAATAAGTCATAATCTGATTTTCTTGTTTCTTTTCCGCTCTCGTCAACCCAGGTCCAGATAAAATAGAAAATCACATCCCCGTTCTGTGCGCCCTGATAGGAAGAGTAATGGGGATGGCTGGCTGAGACATTGAGAGAAGCAGGTTTGCCGTCATAGGTCTTATCAATATCGCCGCCAAAGCCTACCTGAGGCAGATCCAGCGGCTGAATCAGTGTGAGCACCTCGCCGGTCACAAGGGAATCAGGGGTAACCCCGGTGCTGCTTCCCTTATCAAATACCCACCTCCAATTATTGGAAGACGTACCCGCGGAAGGTTCCGGAAGCTTATAATCCGCCTTAATCGTCCAGGATTTATTATCCTTCTGCACATACTTCAAAGGCATCCGATACAGCGCCGCCCTGGCCTTAGCCGCCTCATTTCCCGCCTCATCCACAAAACGCAGGGTGACAGGGTAAGTCAGCTTTTCTGCGCGATCCACCGGCGGTTTGACGGTAAGCGCGTCATAGGAAGACTTGTCCGGGCAGACAACCGCAGCAAGCGCTCCCCCGCCGAATGCCGAATCCCCATATACAGTGTTCTTACCCGAAAGATAAACGAAACGGTATCCCGCGGAATAAAAAGCATTTTCCCCTACCGATGTTATTCCTGCAGGAAGCCTGAGGCCGCCCGTCAGCCCCGTACAGTTAAAAAATGCACCTTTCCCGATGGCAGTAAGACCGGTGGCAGCAGATAAATCCAGCCCAACAAAACTAATGCTGGCATAATTACTCTGATTAAAGGCATTATCCCCAATGTCCTTCACCGGAACGCCTCCAACCACAGCAGGAATAACCAGCTTCATCTGATTCGTTCCCTGTGCCAGCAGGCCCTGTATATATTCGGGGTTCACCCCTGTAATAATTCCGTCCTTCCCGCAAAGGTAAGGCTCAGCGGGCGCAGGGGGTACAGGTGTCCCATTCCCATCAGGTTCACCGGGCGTCTCCGGCGGCGCCTCCACAACAGGAGGCTCTGGGTTGGAATTCCCGCTCACGTTCCCAGCCTCATCCGCCAGGACGGTCATTCCCCCCAGAAAAAGCGTCAGCACCAGGCTGACTCCAAGCAATATAGAAACACGTCTCAAACCATTCATTAAGATGCCTCCCCTCTTCTAATTGCGGACTTGTTACGCAATTACCTATTAAAAATAAACAATCTGCTTCCTTATACCCCCATTATGAACCATTCAACATAGGAAAACAATGAAGTAAATCTTAAGATTGACAAAAGAATTCTGAATTTTGAAAACTTAATAAAAACGTAAAACAATTAAGTTAATTACGTAAAATATAGTCATGAAACTGTAACAAGAAAGAGCTGATATAAGCTTCGGGAGGAAAAAGCCAACGGGTACATCATAACTTGGGTGGACGGAAATGCTTTACGGAAATTCTGTATGGCTGTATAATCTGGGAAAGAACCTGCTGTATATGGCTGGATTTTTCAGATGTCCAGGTTTACACGGGGAAAAAGAACCGCAGCTGTTTCCCATTGAGTAACGGATACTGTATGGGATGACAGGAGATGTGGATATGGTTCTTATTCAGCAGTATCCGGCAAATTAAGATCGGAGAAAGGTGCTCGAATGGGAAGAAAACGGGCTGAAAAAACAGGAATTATGGAAAAAAGCAAAGGAATGATACGGCTGCAGCCGTTGTATGCGCTGGAAATGGTGGTTTTTCTGCTTCTTGCCACAATAGTGGGAATGCTGTTCCGGAAAATCGGCTTTACGGAAACGAACGTGGTGCTTCTGTATATCCTGGCTGTTTTCGTTACCTCCAGCCTGACCAGGGGCTATTTCTGGGGAATCCTGGCTTCGGTGGCAGCGACGCTTACCTTTAACTATTTTTTTACAAAGCCCTATCATTCCCTGCAGTTCTACGATGCGGGCTATATGGTCACCTTTGCGGTCATGACTGTAGTGGCCTTTGTGACCAGCGCCCTTACCTCCCGGGAAAAGGAAAATGCCAAGAAGGCGTTGGAAAAGGAACGTGAAACCCAGGCGCTGTACCGGCTCACCAGCCATCTTACTGAGGCAAAGGAGCTTTCGGACGCGGCGGAGACCGCCGTTTCCATTATCAGTGATCTTCTGGGCTGTCAGGCCGCCTGCCTTTGCTATGATGAAAAAGGGAATCCGGAACAGACTTTTCTGCAGCAGACAGAGAAAGGAAAGCTGGTAAGAAGAAGGCTTGACGGTGAAGAGGAACTGAAAAAACGGCTGGCACAGCTGCATGCGCCCTTTGATATGGGGACTGAATTTTATGACTGGCCCGTTTACGGCGGGCAGAGAATTTTAGGGGTGGTGCGCATCCCGGTGGAGGCTGCGGCCGGATTCGGGGAAACGCAGAAAGCGTTTCTGCATTCCATGCTGGAATGCGTAGCGTTGGCCATGGATCGGATACTGGCGGTGCAGGAGCAGGCAGCCTCCCGGCAGCAGGTACAGCAGGAACGGTACCGGGGGAATCTTCTGCGTGCCATTTCCCATGACCTGCGTACACCGCTTTCGGGGATTATGGGCACATCGGAAATGATTATGGATATGTCCCGCAGGGAGGATCCCCGCTATGAACTGGCCCAGGGAATCCATAAGGACGCTATCTGGCTCCATACCCTGGTAGAAAATATTCTCAGCCTCACAAGGCTCCAGGAGGGCCGGATGGTGATCCGCAAGCAGGAAGAAGCAGCGGAGGAAATCATAGGCGGTGCTGTGGCCAGGATGGCGGGCAGGGCGCCTGACCGTGAAATCCAGGTGGAAGCCCCGGAAGAGGTGCTCATGGTGCCAATGGATGCAAAGCTGATCATGCAGGTGCTGATTAACCTGATGGATAATGCAGTAAAGCATACCGATGGGGAGGAGGAAATCAAAGTGACTGTAAAAAAAGATCTGCAGGGGGAAAATGCCGTATTTACTGTGGCCGACAGGGGAGAAGGCATTGCTCCGGAGGATCTGCCGAATATTTTCCAGACCTTTTATACCTCGCAGATCAAGCCGGTGGATGCCCAGAAGGGAATCGGGCTGGGGCTGACCATCTGCGAATCCATTATCCGTCAGCACGGCGGAAGGATGGAAGCGCATAACAGGCCGGACGGGCGGGGAGCGGAGTTTGTTTTCACCCTGCCCCTGAAAGAGAAGGTTACAGAGAAAGATGCCCCGGACAGCGGGGAGGAGGACAACGATGGAGCAGTATCATGAAACGATTCTTGTGGTTGAAGATGATGTGCAGATCAGGAATTTTATCTGCTATGCGCTGAAGGCGGAAGGGTTCCGCTGCGTTACCGCGGGAAATGCAGCTACGGCCATGAAGCAGCTGCTGGCGGAACCGGTGGATATGATGCTTCTGGATCTGGGGCTCCCGGATATGGATGGTGGGGAAGTGCTGAAAAAGGTGAGGGAATGGTCGGAAATGCCCATTATCATCGTATCCGCCAGGGATCAGGACAGAGAAAAGGCAGCCATGCTGGATTTGGGAGCGGATGATTATCTGACCAAGCCTTTTTCGGCAACGGAACTGATGGCCCGTATCCGTGTGGCGCTGCGCCACCTGTACCGTCAGGGGCTTCCCCGGCCGCAGTCCGTTTACCGGGTAGGAGGTCTGGAACTGGATGTGGAGAAGCACGCAGCCTCTCTGGACGGCGAACCGCTGCACCTGACCCCCATGGAATTCAGCCTGATGACCCTGCTGATGAAAAATGCGGGCAAGGTGCTCACCAGCGGCTATCTCCTCAAAGAAGTCTGGGGAGTATCCTACGATTCCGACACCCAGGCCCTTCGTGCGCTTATGGCCGCCCTCAGGCGCAAGATTGAAAAAAATCCCGCAAAACCGAGGTATCTTCTGACAGAAATCGGGATAGGGTACAGGATGGCGGATGAATAAAGGCGGCATGAAAAGTAAGAGTGATTGTGGAGCGGGTGTCGGATATAAAAAGGATGCAAATAGGGGGATGAAGAGATTTTTATGAATGATTTAGTATTGATAAGACCATCAAAGAAAATGGAAAAAGATATCTGGGAATACCGGCAGGAGTATTTGCTTTGCGGGGAAAAACATATAAACGGTTGTTGCGGTATTGGTTATTATGATGATTTTGATACATGGCTTGAATTTGTTCTTGCCATTGAGAAGGACAAATTGTCAAGAGAGGGTGTACATGCGAGTACCTTTTTTTCGGTGAGGAAGTCTGATAATAAAATCATTGGTTCCATTCAGCTACGCCATTTTTTGACTGAAGATTTGAAGAGACACGGCGGACATATTGGATATGGTATAAGGCCTGCTGAAAGAAAAAAGGGATACGGAAGGCAGCAGCTGCTTCTCATTTTGGATTTGGCAGGAAGAATGGGAATGTCCAAAGTAATGATTTCCTGTGATAAAGACAATATTGCATCTGGTCGCACTGCCATGAGCTGCGGCGGTGTGTTGAAGTGTGAAAACCTTTATAAAGGGAAACAACAACAAATTTTCTGGATTACTTTATAGAGTGAAAATTTGTATTTTAAAACAAATATTCACTCTCATCTTTCTGCATTTTTCTTGAATTACTTCCACGTTTACTCACAACATTCTCACACCTTTCCCCAAAACTCTCACACCTCTCTCACAGGATTCTGCTTACAATAAAATCATCAAAAGGAGATAGAAGGCTGAAGAAAAAGGCAGCCTCTCTGATGTAAACGCCTGCTGAAGCGGGCAGATGGGAGCAGAAATGAGAACAGCAGTGGATACAGGAACCGTACAGGAATACATGGCCTGTCTGAGTGAAAAAGTGCGCCGCCTGATCAATGCTTACGATATGGAAGAAACCCGTGAAATGATATGCGAAGCGATGAAGGAATATCCGGATGCGGCGCAGCCCCACAACCTGCTTGGGATCCTGATGGAGACGCAGGGAAACCACGTATCCGCAATGAAACACTTCCGGGCGGCCTGGGTGCTGGATCCCACCTTCCTTCCGGCAAGAGAAAACATGGAGAATTTCGGCAGCTTTTCCAAACCGGGAGCCCCTGCATACACCATGGAAGACTGTGGGAAACAGGGAAAAAAAGAACGCTTTAAAATTGAATATGACGAAAACGGCGCAGGCCATGTGGTAAAGAGAAGCAGTGAGAAGCCAGGTTTTTTTCATTGATTAAAGGCCCGTGGAAACGGACAGACAGGAGAGGTTATGAAAGGATTGGAATTATTGGTATCTCATAAGGATGAGAAAAAATATGTGCTGATCATCGGCTGCGGAAGGCTGGGAGCCAGCCTGGCAAACGAAATATACAGCCAGGGAAATGACGTGTGCATCCTCGACCGGGACAGGGAGGCTTTCAGGAAACTGGATTCCTCTTATGGAGGGCTTACGGAAACTGCGGACGCCACGGATTTGGAGGCGCTAACCGGTGTCCGCGCCCAAAAGGCGGACTGTATTATTCTGGTAACGGACAATGATAACGTAAATATTATGACGGCTCAGATCGCATCGGTCCTGTTTCATACGGAAAAAATCGTATGCCGCCTTTACGATCCGGAAAAGGAATGTATCTATAAAGACGCAGGCATGGGGAAAAACATGGAAACCATCTGCCCGGCAGTCCTGTCCGCCAGGGAAATAGAAAGGCTGATAGGGAAAGGAGAGGTATCATGAAAAATATAATTTCCGAGAAAAAACTGATATTGCTGGCAGGCGGTTTTCATAAGGTAAAATCTCTGGCCTTATCTCTGATACGCAAGGGTTACCGGGTCATCGTTATCAATAAAAATTACGCCGACTGCCACAGCCTTGCCCAAATCCAGGCGCTGGAGGTCATTTACGGAGACGCCTCCAAGCCCTTTGTCCTGGAGGAAGCCGGAGCGGACAGGGTTGATATTGCCATCGCCCTGACCCAGAATGACGAGGATAACCTGGTTATCTGCGAGCTGTGCAAAAAGAAATTTTTGGTCGAAAAAACAGTGGCACTGGTAAGCGATCCGAAGAAAACGGAGTTTTTCTACAAAATGGGAATTGATTCGGTGGTCTGTGCTATTAATGTTGTGGCGGGCATCATAGAACAGCAGGCTTTTATGGACGAAATGGCAACAAGGATTCCTCTTGGCAGCGGGAAGGTGGGAATTACCGAGGTCTATATCAGCCAGGCGGCGCCCGCTGCCAAGAAAAAAATATGGGAGCTGGATTTGCCCAGGGATACCATAATCGGTTGCATCCTGCGGGGGGAGGAAAGCATGATTCCCCGCGGGGACAGCAGGATATTTCCCGGGGATACCCTGGTGATGATTTCGCTTACGGATCAGGAAAAGGAAGCGATCCACAGGCTTACAGGAAAATAAAAAATGCGGGGAGATACCCAAAGGTAAGAAAAAGCTGTAGAAAAAAAGACTGTTGAAAACAGGAAAAAGAGGTAGTCATGAGAAAATTTATCCGTGAGGAAAGCAGCATCGGAAAACTGATACTGCTGATAGGAATGCTGCTGGCAGTGCCGCTCCTGGCGCTGCCGTTTTATCCGGAGGAATCCGGCGACGCTCCGGCTTTTCTGATCCCGGCAGTGTTTTCCATTTTGCTGGGGCTGGTGTTCGGCTTCCTTACCCGTCATAAAAAGGAGGCGTACAATTACCGAGGGCATCTGTACGCTTCCAGCATGACGGTGCTTGCCGCCTGGGGCTACGGAATTCTGGCAGGGGCGGCCCCTTTCCTGCTGGCAGGGCGTTTGGGCGTGGTGCAGGCGCTGTTTGAAGCAGTGAGCGGCTGGACGACTACTGGGCTGTCAGTGGTGGATGTGAGGGAAGCCGGCCGCCTTTTTTTATTCCACAGAAGCTTTATGCAGTTCTGCGGCGGGCTGGGGTTTGTCATGATGATGATAATTTTTGTGCAGGAAAGAGAGTCTGTGAACCTCTATAATGCGGAAGGGCACCCTGACCGCCTGATGCCTAACCTGGGAAAGACAGCCAGGGCGATTTCCCTGATGTACTGTGGGTTCCTGGCGGTGGGCACACTGGCTTATGTGGTGGCTGGAATGTCTGTTTTTGACAGCATCAACCATGCGATGTGCGCCCTGTCCACCGGCGGTTTTTCCACGCAGACAGACAGCATCGGCGCCTATGGGAGCATTGCCGTGGATACGATAACCTGTATCCTCATGCTGATAGGAACCACCAATTTTGCCGTACTACTGCTTCTGGTGCAGGGCAGGCTGAAGAAAGTTCTGCAGGTGAGTGAAATGCGGTTTATGTTTGGGGTGCTGGCGGTATCCGTTCCTCTGGCGGCCTGGAGCCTGGGAAGTCATCTGCTGGTGGGAAAATCCGGAGAAAGCTTCAGGCAGGCAGGCTTTAATGTGATATCCGCCCTGTCCACCACGGGGTTTTCCACTATGGGGTATCAGGACTGGCCGCAGTCAGCCATAGGCATTATGATACTGCTGATGCTGATCGGCGGCGGGATTGGTTCCACAGCCGGAGGGCTGAAACTGACCCGGGTTTATATCATGATGCGTATGGCTGCTGAAAACTTGAAGGAGCGGGTCTCTTCCGGCAGGAGGATCAGTATTCCTTATTACCGCAATGCTCAGGGAAGGCAGTTAATTGATGAAAAGCTGTATAAACAGACGGGCAGCTTTGCGGTCACCTATCTGCTGCTTTTCATTACCGGGTCGCTGCTGCTCACAGAGACGGCGGACTGCGATCTTGCGGAGGCCATGTTTGAATTTTCCTCCTCGCTGGGCACGGTGGGTCTTTCCATAGGCATTACGGGACCGGCGACGAACAACGCCACACTGCTTGTGGAGATGGCGGGAATGCTTCTGGGACGGCTGGAGATATTTATTGTGCCAATCGGCTGTTATTGTCTGTTTGATCGGATCCGGACAGCAGGAAGAAGCTTCCGTATCCGGCAGGCACGGCCGGATATGGAAAACGCCGTGCATTTCAGGTGAAATGCCCCGGCGTTACCCCCACTACCTTTTTAAATTTTTTAATGAAATAAAAATAGTCGTTAAAACCCACCGCCTCGCTGATTTCCGCCAGGCTCAGGTCCGTGGTGGTAAGCAGCTCCTTGGCCTTGCCGATTCTCAGCTCTGTCAGATACTGGGAATAGGTGAGGCCCGTTTCATTTTTAATCAGAAAGCTTACATAGGAGGAATTCAGGTGAAAAAGCCCGGAAAGCTTTTTCAGGGAAACGTCCTTTTCATAATTTTCATTCAGGTATTTGATAATTTTCATGAAGGAAGTGGCATTGGATCCGTTCTGGGAGGGCTGCGGTTCGGGTTCCGGCAGGTACAGACAGGATTCCATTTCTTCAAGAACGTCTGCGAAAGAACCGTAATTTTCTGCGAGCTGTTCATAGCCGTTCAGAAAGTATTCATCGTCGCCCGGAGAGGAGCCCAGGTAAGGGCTGGCAAGCATCCGGTTATAAAAACGGTAGGCGCTTGCGATGTCTATAAGAAGCGCGCAGTTCTGCCTGCGGAGCTGCTGAAGAAAAGCAAGCAGGGAATCAGCGCAGGTAAGCGCTTCCTGGAAGCGGGCAAAAAATTCTTCCGTGAGGGCAGTGGAAACAGGAAACTCCGTCAGACAGGAACTGCCGGTGATGAAAAACTGACAGGCCATAATTTCCGTTTCGGATACCTTTTCCTTCAGCTGGCTAATGGGTATGGGAGTGGGAGGAAGGCCGATGCCGCCTTTTTCCCTGCTTTCCCCGATAAGACGGCAGGCTGCATCCCTGGGGAAGGGTTTTTCACGCAAATACAGGTATTTACGCTTTCCCAGACGGACGGTGAGCCCGGCTTCCAGCGCCTCCCCGCAGTCTGGCATACGGACGGAAACAGCCAGGTAAAGTTCGGGCGCGGTGAAGCCGAATTTCCAGAGAATCCTGCGCAGAGGTCCTTCCTCACCTTCCTCCATATAATCCAAAAGGGTATCTGCCTGTAAGGAGACCTCCCGGCGGATATTCTGCACGGCCTGCCGGAGAAGCTTCTGCAGATACTGGATATCCACAGGCTTGAGGCAGTAGCCCAGCACACCCAGCTGGATGGCGCGCTGGGCATAGGAAAAGTCCGCATACCCGCTGATCAGGATGATTTGGATATTAGGATTGGCTTCGTGAAGCTTCTCACATAATTCCAGTCCATTCAGCCCCGGCATTCGGATATCCGTGATTATGATGTCTGCTTTTTTCTCTTCCGCAAGGCGAAGCGCTTCCATCCCGTCCGAAGCGAAGGAAGCGATGGAAAGCCCCAGCTTGGTCCAGGGAATGGAGGCTGCCAGCATTTTTACAATTCTGTTTTCATCGTCGGCAATAATAACACGAAACATAAATCGGCTCCTTTTCTATAACAGATCCCCCTGCCGCTGTGAAATGCGCAGCGGCTCCGTCAGGAAGCATCGCCTTCCCTGTCCGCAGGCAGCGTCAGCAGGATGCGTGTCCCTTCTTCCGGTGCGGATTCCAGTGTGAGTCCGTACCCTTCTCCGTAATTAAGCAAAATCCGGTGCGCTACATTGAGGATTCCCACATGCTGCTGGGAGTAGGTATTGATGAAACTGATATCAGCCAGGTGCTCCTGCAGCTGCGCAAACTGCTCCGGGGGAATGCCGATGCCGTCGTCCTGGATGGTAATCAACAGCCGGCCCTCCTGTACCCGGGCGCCTATGAACAGCGTTCCCTTGCGCAGCGCGGGTTCTATACCATGAAAAACTGCATTTTCCACCAGAGGCTGAAGCAGAAATTTCATGATGGAGACGGACAGGGTTTCCGGGCGTACGCTGCAGATAACCTCCAGCTTTCCGGGGAAACGGGCTTTCTGGATATCCAGATAGGCCTGTGTGATTTCCAGTTCCTGGGAGAAAGGGACATTGGCGTCTCCCTTAACGTTATAGCGGAACAGTCTGGCCAGGGCATCCGACATACCGGCGATTTCGGGCACCTGTTCCTCCAGGGCGATATCCCTGATGGATTCCAGGGTATTATAAAGAAAATGAGGATTGATCTGGCTGCGCAGGAATTCCAGTTCCGCCTGCTTCTTTTCCAGCTCGGTTTCATAAAGTGACACCGTGGTGTGGTGCAGCTGGCGGGTCAGCTTCTGCTGCTCATCAAGAAGCTCGTGGAAGGAGGCGTTGAGGGTGCGGATTTCCGAACAGCCGCCCAGGTGCAGGGGCATCCTTTTTTTGTTCAGCGGTTTCTGCCTGATTTCTTCAATATAGCAGGAAAGCTGATCCAGCGGAGATACCATGTTGTGAAGCAGGATATACATGAAAAAGGCCAGGAGCATAAGCGAGGCTGTGATGATCAGGGTGATAATTATGGTGGTATGCAGGACATCCCGGCGAAGCTGCCTCTTGTCGATAGCGCTTATAATACGGTAGCCTACATTGGAAACCGGCGTGACATAAATCAGGTAATCAGGGGTGTCATAATTTACAGGTTCCTCTGCGGCAAAGGCGTTTTTCTCTCTGCAGCTATCCAGAAGGCAGGCGGCAATATCCTCGGGACAATTAAAGGAGAAGGTATTTTCAAGGCTGTCCGCCAGAAGAAAATAGGTGGTGCTTTCATCCTCTGTGGGGAGGATAATCGGCGCTTTTTTCAAATCAATGGAAAGAATCAGGCTTCCCTGGTATTTTCCATAATAGGCCATTTCATGCATACCATAAACATTGCAGCCAAAGACCATCCTTTTTTCCCGGGAAATGTTCGTATTTGTCAGGGAAGAGGATAAAAAGCCGAAGCTGTAAAGTCCATGGGTCCCTTCCATCTGCCCGGAAAGCCGCCGCAGCGTATCCGCGTCATACAGATTGGACCAGGACATATCCGGAGAAATCAGGGCGATGTCGCTGATATCCTGGTTCATGATGGAAAAGGAAGTAAATTGAACCAGCAGTTCTTTCACATATTTCTGGGATTTTGAAGAATAGGGGGTATGCAGAAGCCCTTCAATGTTCCGGTCGAAAAGAAGCGTATTAAAAATAGAATCAATACGCTGGAACAGGTAATGCATCTCCCCGTCGAATTTCTGGGAGGTATTTCTGGCATAGGCGGCGGCATTCTTCAGCAGAAGGCGATCCAGCGCAGTGTAGGAAACTATGGAAAGAATCAGACTGAGAGCGGCCATGCACCCCAGTATGATCTGAAACTGCTTTTTAATGGATAAGTTTGACATAACCCTCCTCCTTCCTGATAAAAAGTATAGCATACCCGGCAGGAACCCTGTATGGAAAAATGCAGGATTGTGCCTAAAGAAAATCCATTTTTACCCCCAAAGGCCCCCGCTCCTAAAATTTATCCATTTTCCGGTGCTGAATCTCCCCTGTTTTGACCATACTTATTCCCGCTTTTTTACCCTATAATAAAAGACAGAAAAGCATAAAACAAACAGCGAGGTGAAGGGATGAGACGGGAAAAAAGGGTGGCTTTGAAGCCAAAGGGCAATTTCAGAAAGCATTTTCGGAATGACTGGATGCTTTATGCTATGCTTCTTCCGGTTCTTCTGTGGTATGTGATATTTTGCTATCTGCCCATGGGGGGCATCAGCCTGGCTTTTAAAAATTACCAGTACAATACGGGATTGTGGCACAGCCCATGGATCGGGCTGACGCACTTTCAAACCATGTTTAAGGATGCGGAGTTCTGGAGGGCTTTTAAAAATACGCTGATTTTCAGTTTCGGGAAATTATTGTTCCATTTTCCCATGCCGATACTTATGGCGATTGCCCTGAATGAAATCCGGCAGCCGAGAGTGAAAAAATTTTTCCAGACAGTGTTTACCTTCCCGCATTTTATTTCATGGGTGGTGCTGTCGGGAATCCTTATCAGTATGTTCGCCTCCAACGGGATTGTAAACCAGGTATTGGGAGCGCTGAAGCTTCCGGAGGTATCGCCCCTGATGTCATTGAAAGCCTTCCGGCCGTTCATATGGATATCCAATATATGGAAGGAATGCGGCTGGGACGCCATTATCTATATGGCGGCTTTGACGGGCATTGATCCCCAGCTATATGAGGCGGCCAGTATAGACGGCGCGAACCGGTTCCAGAAAATGCGTTTTATAACCTGGCCGGGCATCCTGGGCGTTGTCTGCACCATGCTTATTCTCCAGATCGGCGGCATTATGGGAGGCGCTTCCTTTGATCAGATATTTAATCTGTATTCCTCCCCGGTCTATCCGGTGGCAGATATTATCGACACCTATGTATTCCGCCAGTCCTTCCAGGTGGGGACCAACTTTGGCTATACTACGGCCATTGGCCTGCTGAAATCAGTAATCGGCGTAGTTATGATTACCATTGCCAACAAAGTGGTGGTAAGCGCCGGAGAAGAAGGGCTGTTCTGACAGGAGGGAGGATTATGAAAAAAAGAAAAATATCGCTGTTCGATGTGATTTTATATCTGGTTTTCGGGCTGATAGCCCTGATAACTATTTATCCGTTTTATAACGTGCTGATAGTGTCTTTGGCCAATACCCTGGCCAGCGCCACCTATTCCCCATACCTGTATCCGCACGTATTTGACCTGACGGGATATAAAACCATTATGAGCGACACTTATTTTTACAGGTCGCTGGGAACCACGCTGTTCGTCACCATTGTGGGAACCACCTTAAATATGGTATTCTCGGTTACAGCAGCCTATGTACTTTCCAGGAAAAGGCTGATAGGGAGAAAATTTTTTCTCAGTGCGATCCTGTTCACCATGCTGTTTTCAGGCGGATTGATTCCCACTTATCTGGTGGTAAGCGGCCTTGGGCTGGACAACAGCATCTGGTCCATGATTTTTCCAAGCATGATAAGCACCTATTACCTGATTATCATGAAGAATTATTTCGTCAGCCTTCCGGCCAGCCTGGAAGAAGCGGCCAGGATAGACGGGGCTAATGAATTTGTGGTGATGACGCGTATTTTTATTCCCATTTCCAAGCCGTTTATGGCAACCTTCCTGCTGTTTTATGCAGTGGAGCGGTGGAACGAATGGTGGAATGCTTACCTGTATATCAGCGATAAAAATATCAAGCCGCTGCAGATTTATCTCCGGGATGTTCTGGTCAATTTCAACAGCCAGCTGGCCACCCAGGCGCAGTCCATGATGAGCAGCCATAATAAAGTATTTGTCCAGTCCATCCAGATGGCGACTATCATTATCACCATGCTGCCTATCCTGTGCGTGTATCCTTTTGTACAGAAGTATTTTGTAAAGGGCGTATTGGTCGGTTCCGTCAAGGAATAGGCCTGAAATAAAGAATGAAGGAGAGAAAACGTATGAAAAAGATGAAAAAATTAACAGCGGTCTTAATGGCAGTCACCATGGCGGCAGGCTTACTGGCAGGCTGCGGCGGGCAGACAGGGGCAGGCGCCCCGGCGGAAACGGGAAAAGCGCCGGAGGCCTCCGAGGCCGGGGCAGCGGCCGCGGAAACTACAGAAGCCGTATCCGCCGGCGCGGAGCCGGTGGAGGTTACCATTGCCATATGGGGGGCGGAGGACGGATTGTCCGGCGGGGAAAATGATCCCATTTACAAGACAATAGAAGAAAAAACAGGTGTGAAGCTCGTTCCCCAGAATGTGACCTGGGACGATGCGGATCAGAAAATTCAGCTCTGGGCGACAAACGGCCAGCTTCCGGATATCTTTGCCGGGGATTTCGTAAGCAAGTCCTTTTACGGGAAGTGGATTGAACAGGGCGTGATCCGGGCGCTTCCGGATGACCTTTCCGCTTACCCCAACCTGCAGGAATATCTGAAGATGGACAGGGCGGTTGCGGCTATGAGAGACGGCCATTATTATATGATCCCCCGTCAGACCTACGGGGATATTTCCTACAGCGTCCAGGACAGGAACGTGGTATACCGCTGGGATCTGGCGCAGGCTGCAGGAGTGACCAAAGAGCCGGAAACCTATGACGAGTTCCGGGATATGCTGAAGAAAATAATCGAAGCGGATCCGGAAGGAAAGAATGTGGGCGGCCTTACCCAGGCGCTTCCCAGCCTGCTGGGCGGATTCCTGTATCCTTACGGCGGAATCATCGACAAAAAATGGGTGGTAAAGGACGATCAGTTTGTACCCGGCTATTTTGCAGGAGATATGAAGGCAGCCATGCAGCTTGCCAGAGATATGTATCAGGAGGGAACTATTGAAAAAGACGTGGCGCTTGCAAAGCTGGATACCTCCAAGGAAAAATTCCTTCAGGGACAATCGGCGGCCATGGTATTCGCGGGAGCAGGCCCTGCATGGCTGTACGATCAGATTGGGAAGGATTATGAAGCCCTGTACGGCCGCAGCTTCCTGGACGATGTGAAAATAGCGAAGCTGTATCCCGGCGTCGATGGAAAGAAGTATTACTTTGTAGATACGGAATCCTGGTCGGAGAGCTATATCTCCGCAAACGTGGACGATGCCAAGATGGCGGCTATCTGCAAGCTGTATGATTTTCTCTACAGTGAAGAAGGAAAACGTCTGGTATTCTGTGGCATAGAAGGCGAGGATTATGATCTGAAGGATGGCATGGTTGTGATGAAAGAAGGCGTGGATCTGGCTGAAAAATATCCCTTCATGAATCCGAATTCCAGCGTAAACAGCATTGCCATGTGTGATCCTTCGGATTGGGATATGACATTCCCCAGCACTCGTCCGCAGGAATATAGGGAGCTTAACGAAGCAAGGCATCAGGATGCGGTTCAGAATGGTTATCTGCCTGAATACTATGATGCGATTATGTTCTTAAGTACGCCTCTGAAGGATAATTTTGTCTATAATTCGGATGATGATTTAATGCAGATTATGATGGGGACGGAACCTGTGGATAAGATGGTGGATGATTTGATGGCCAATTATGAATCCAAAGGGCTCAGTGATATGATCGCTGAGGTGAATGCAGCCGCCGAAGCGGCAGGCATTACCAAATAAATTAAAAACGCACAGGGCACAAGTCTGGCTAAAACTGCATAAAAAGCCTCAGGCAGGCGGCGCGGCACCGTATCGGCGGTCTGCGCCGCCTGTTTGCAAACGGTGGGACAGCCGGACAGAAGGGGAAGGAAAAAAGATGATGAAAGAAAAAATAAGGTACGGAAAGGTGACGCAGGCGGAGGAATTTTTATTCCCGGACAGTGAATTGGGCGTATTGCCGGATAAACTGCGCCTGGCAGCTGCAAAGAACGGAAGGAGGGGAATCCAGCTGTTGCTTCCCACCTTGGGGGAAAAGGCCGTATGCACTTTAAGCAGCGGGGATTTTACGGCGGAATGGTATGGGATGAGGGCGGTACCGGTGGAATATAATACCGGAAACGGCGTGGCCCAGGGAGGCGGCATGGTTCTTATGGACCCGGTGGAAGAAAAACCGCCCTATGCCATAAGGAAAGCCCCCTTTCAGGTCTATGACTGTTTGATGCCACGTCCGGAGGGCGTTGTGGAGGCAAAAGACGGGAGGGCAGCCATTTATTTATGCCTTGTTCCCGGAGAAAATATCCGGGAGGGAACCTGCCAGGCAGAGGTCAGGGTTGCGCTGGAGGAAGGGGAATGCCGCCTTTTGCTGGAAATAGAGGTATATGGGGTACGTATCCCGGAGGAGGAATTCCAAATCACCAACTGGTTCAGCATCCCGGCCATCTGCCGTTTTCATAAGACTGGACAGGGAGAACCGGCTTTCTGGGAGGTGCTGAAAAAATATATTGCCCTGATGCGGCGGGCAAGGCAGACCTGTTTTTACATTCAGCTGGATAAGGCCTGTGTGGCGGGAACGGATCCGTACCGGTTTGATTTTTCGTATCTGAAGGAAATGATAAGCCTGTTTTTTGACAGCGGAATGAAATATCTGGAAATCGGGCCGCTGCTGTCACGGGGGTTCAGGGAAGATGGTTCCCCGGATATGTTTACTGGCGCTTTCCGCTGCATGGCGGCGCCGGAGGTGGATCTTGATTCCTGGGAGGGCTATGAAATTACGGTGCGTTTCATCCGGGCGCTGGCGGATTTCCTGAGGGAAAACGGATGGGATGATAAGGTGATGGTGCACATCCATGATGAACCGGATATCCATGTGGATTCGGAAAAAACACTGGAATCCCGAAAGAGACAGTATTACCTCACCGCTTCTATCCTGAGAAAATATCTGCCAAGGGTGCGGATCATTGAGGCGGTCAGCACTTCCGGCTTCCGGGGAGGAATTGATATCTGGGTGCCCGGCACGGCGGGCTATGAGGCGGACCGGGAGGGCTTTTTACGGCTGACGGACCTGGGGGAAGAGGTATGGAATTATGTCTGCTGCGGGCCTCAGGGATTTTGGCTGAACCGTTTCCTGGACTTTGCTCTGATTAAAAACCGGCTGCTTTTCTGGGGCTGTGAGGCCAACCGTCTGACCGGTTTCCTGCACTGGGGCTTCAACCAGTTCCCGGAGGGAATGGATCCCTTCCAGGCGACCAGCTGTCCCAACGATACCGGGCTGGGAACGAACTTCCCCTGCGGCGATTCTTTTCTGGTGTATCCCGGAACCGGGAAGGAAGTATGGCCGGGCATGCGCCTGGAAGCACAGCGGCGGGGGGCGGAGGATGCGGAACTTTTAAAGCTCCTCCGGAAGAAAGACAGAACGCTCCATGATAAGCTGATGGGCCGCCTGTTTGTCAGCAATGAAAAGTATTGTGATGATCCGCAGGTTATGGAGGAGGTATATGAAGAGCTGCTGCGCGCCTTAAGTTAACCAAAATTCAGGAAAGTGAAATCTTTATAAAGCCGTCCGGAATGCTTTTCCCGAAAAATATTTTGTGTTATGATAAAAAAGGCCGCAGTGCATCAGCGCACAGGCCGGAATAACACAGGGCTGCGGCCCGGATGTAAAAAAAAGCCGGAAAAAGGCGGAATCCGGAAGCAGTCGGTTATAAAGGAAAAGGATTATGGAAGAGAAAAGAACGCAAGAATTACAGGAAAAGGATTTGGCCTCGGATCCCTTTACCCGGATTATGGAAGGGGAGCGCCCGGAGGAACTGCTGGAGTCGGCGTTTCCCTTCCTGGAACTGATGAGCAGATACCGCTGCGCCATGATGGAGGTGGAGACCAAGCTCCGGGTGCTGGATGAGGAATTCTCCATGACCTATAACAGGAATCCCTTTGAAACCATCAAGTCGCGGCTGAAGAAGCCCATAAGTATCATTGATAAGATGCGCAGAAAGGGAATGCCGCTTTCCGTAGAAAATATAGAACGGACACTGAACGATATCGCAGGAGTGCGCGTAATCTGTTCCTTCCCGGACGATATTTATGCGCTGGCCGCCATGCTGGTAAAGCAGGACGATATTAAGCTGATTGAGAAAAAGGATTATATCGCCCATCCCAAACCCAACGGCTACCGCAGCCTGCACCTGATTGTGGAGGTGCCTATTTTCCTTTCCAACTGTAAGAAATATATGCGGGTGGAGGTGCAGTTCCGTACCATTGCAATGGACTTCTGGGCAAGCCTGGAGCATAAGCTGAAATACAAGAAGGAAATTGACCACTCGGAGGAAATTGCGCAGGAACTGGAAGCGTGCGCGGAAATCATCAGCAGCATGGATGAAAGGATGCAGGAGATACGCAACCGGATTGAGAGAGGGTAGCAGGGAAACAGAATCAGGTTTATAAAAAAAGGTGCCGCGGTGAGGCATCTTTTTTTACGGCCAGGGCCGGAGGGGCGGCCGCCGGCCGCCCGGCGTTTCTTCCTCCCTGGCAGGGAAAATTATGCAGTAAGAAAAGGATTGTGTTACCCTCTTAAATGCTTCATAATACAATAGTGATGCAGGGATCCGCGGAGGAAACCGGAAGGTTCCTGCCCAACTGCTGATGGATGCCGTATCGCAGGCAGGACTGCGGTATGCGGGAGGAATAGGTATGAAGAAAGCACGCAAACTCAACTATATTCATTTTGTGATTACCTATAATTTTGTTCTGCTGATACCAATGATCATTGTGTTCTGCAGCGTCTTTATCATGGAAGGCAGACAGCAGGTGCAGAAGATAGAGACGATGCTCAGAAGCTATGGCGAGAGGGAAGAGGAATACTGGCATCAGCAGATGAGCGTGGTCAATTTTTATAATACGGAATGCAGATATGATAAACGGTATAATTCTTACTATGCGGAGAAGCCGCCCGGATATTTTCTGGATATTGAAACGGATCTGAAGCAGAAGGAAGAAAATTTCCCATTTGTGGAGAATATTTATCTCTATCAGCCGGATCGGGAACGGGTGCTGTCCTCCGGCGGCCTGTATGAGGCGGATTATTTTTTTCAGTCCATCTGTATGATGGAACGGGATTTCCCTGAGGAACAGGAAGCCATCTGTGCCAGAAAGGCGGTGGGAAAACGGCAGCAGGAAAAAATGGTTCTGATCTGTCCGTTGCGTACCTGGGGAAAGTCGGGGGAAAACGAGGTGCAATACCTTCTTTTTACCATAACAAGGGCCAGGCTGAAGGAGCAGTTCGGAATCAGCGAGTTTCCGGAAAGCGGTGTGACCAGGATCATTCATGACGGTGTGGTTCTGTATGAGCTGGGAAGGCCTGCAGCTGGTCTGGAGGAGGAGAAGGATTATCTTACATACACGAGGGATCTGGATTCCGGCTTCCGGGTTATCCAGATGATCCCCAAAGACGTGGTATATAAGAATATGGAGCCGTTTCTGAAGGGCTATGGCATTTGGTTTGGCTGTTCGGTGGTGACGGGCTTTGGACTGGCCCTGTATTTTTCCAGGCGGCGTTACCGTTCCTTCCAGTGGCTTATGGAGAATAATGAGGAGCTGGAGGAGGAACGCAACAGGCTGCGGGCGGAGAAATGCTTATATGAGCTTTTGAGACAGGATATCCAGGAGGGGGATGAGCTGTGGAAAAGCTGCCTGGAAAATGGAATCTATGTGAACAGACGGTACAAATTTTTCGTTATTGTTCCCCAGGACAGTGAAAGAAACCAAGAGATATGCGAATTTTTTAATAAGCAGATGAGCGGCAGCAGTATTACCACCGCCTATCCGCTGGCTCTTTTTGAGGAGGCGAGGGTATATCTGATCTGTTCAGACGAAACAAGGATAGAGCTTGAACAGAAGCGGGACAGATGCAGCAAAATGGGCGCGGATATCGGGATCGGGGAGCTGTGCATGGACATATCCCGGATCCGGCAGTCCTACCGGGAGGCCTCCCGGGCGCTGCGCAGCCTGGATAAAACGGGAAAGGGCTATCCGGAGGTGGAGATGAACGCCTTCCGGGAAGCGGTGGAGCTTGGCGATACGCTGCGGGCGGATGTATTGCTGGAGGGGCTGTTCGACACGATAAAGGAAGTGAAGGAAACGGCGGCCGTCTGTATTCTCTGGGATATGCTGCGTATGGCGGAGCTGGATCCGGAGCTTTTATTCGAAGAGGAAAAGGACGGGCTTGTGAAGTCCGCGGATCGGTGGAAGGAGCGGATAAGGGAGGCCCTGAGCTGCCGGAAGGAACAGGAAAGGCCGCAGCAGGCCGAAGCGGCCGGAGGCTATCGGAAGAAAAATATCGTGGATGTGCTCACCTATATTCACGAACATTACCTGGAGGACAATTTCTCCGTAAAATATATGGCCTCCGAATTTGAAACCTCCGTCTCCAACTTAAGCCATTTCTTCAAAAAGAATCAAGGTATGAGCATATCGCAATATGTGGAGAATATTAAAATGGAGCGGGCCAGGGAGCTTCTGGAGGAAAGTGACAGAAAGGTATCGGAAATTGCCCAGCTGCTGAGATATGGAAGCAGCACGGTGTTCATTGAGGTGTTTAAAAAACAGACTGGAATGACGCCGGGGGCTTACAGGGAACAGATCAGGAAACAGGATTTTTAGTCGGCTGCATACGAAACGGGCTTTGGAGGAGACTCCCAGGCCCGTATTCTTTTAATGAATTGGGGGCTGAAAATTGAAAATTCCTGTATTATTTTCATGAAAGCGATACATTATTCAAATGTATGATATATACGGAATGCAAAAATGACGATATGATTGGCGCATCAGATACAGCTGATGTGCATAGTGCACAAAATACTGCGAAAAAGAAAAAGGAGGAAGGTAAATGAAGAAGAGATTTACCAAAATTGGTGCACTTATATTGAGTGCGGTAATGCTTGGAGGAACCATACTGGGCGGATGCGGCGCTTCGGATAATAAAGAAGCCGGCAGCGAAACCGTATCTAAGGAGACGCAGACGGCGGCAGCCGAAGCGGACAGCAATTTCAATGCGGAGGGGCTTCCCATTGTAAATGAGCCGGAAACCTTTGTGATAGCAGTGCCGGAAAGAAGCTCCATTAAATCGGCCGCTGAGAAAAACTGTGTCATTGAAACGGAAAAGGCGACAAATATCCATATTGAATGGATGGAAATACCCGCCTCAGGCTGGGATGAGAAAATAAATATCATGTTCAGCACGGACAGCCTTCCTGATGCGATTATCGGGGATGTGGATATGGCGAGAAATTTTGAACAGCTGGCGATCCTGGATGACTATCTGGATCAGTATGCGCCGGCCGTAACCGAATTTTTCAGCACCAGGGATGACTATCCGCAGGCGCTGCTTTCCCCTGACGGCAAAATCCGTTCCCTGCCTACCGGTGATGAATCCACGCAGAATATTATTGATACCCAGTACTGGATTAACGGCGCATGGCTGGATAAGCTGGGGCTGGATATGCCGGAAACCCCCGAGGAACTGAAGGAGGTGCTTATCGCCTTCAGAGATCAGGATCCCAACGGAAACGGGGAAAAGGACGAAATCCCCTTTACCTTCAATTCCGCATGGGAATGGGGAAACGCTATTGACAATATGATGGGCGCCTTCGGTGTGATAGAGAACAGCAACCATGTATTTACAAAAGATAATAAGGTAATTTTCAGCGCAAAGGAACAGGGATATTATGATGCGCTTGCATATCTGAATGATTTATATAAGGAAGGCCTGATCGACAAGGATGTCTTTACCCTGAGCGACGATCAGTATGCGGCAAGGGATTCCTCCGGCAATAAGGTGGGAATGCTGGCAGGCTATAATCCGGGGGACTGCGGAACCGCCGATACGGACAGCTTCCGTGCGCTTCCTCTTCTGAAAAATGCATCGGGGGACAGGATGGTCGGCATCAACAATGTGACCAAAACAGGCGGATTCGTCATCAGCAAAAACTGCAAGAACCCGGCGGCGCTGGTAAGATGGTATGACTATATCAATTCCACCCTGGAGCAGGCGCTGTTATGGGGCCGCGGGGAACGCGGCGTATGGTGGGATATTGTGGAAAAGGACGGCAAAGAGGTTCCCATGTTCCTCACCATGGATGCCCAGGTGCTGGAGGAGCACGGCGGTTACAAGACAAAGGCTGAGTACAGGAATGCGGAAAGCTTCGCCGGCGTTACCCCTTCCCTGTGGAGAAATGAATATGACCTTGAACTTATTTACGATGACAAATGGCCGAGAGATCTGAAACTGGAGGCTGTAAAGGAACAGATGGAATATGGCGTGGTATCTCTGCCAGCGGGAACCGCTTCCCTGGAAAATGCGGAGAGAAGATCCGTGCTGAGTGCGGATATTGACACTTACCTTAAGAAATTCATTGCGGATTCCATCATTAACGGCATCGATGACGCGAAATGGCAGGATCACCTGAAAAAGCTGGAGAGCCTGAAGGTGGATGAATATACGGCGCTCTGCCAGGAATTCGTGGACTCCATGAACAAATAAGGCGCGGGCAGGCTGCGGGGATTTTAACCCCGCGGCTGGTCCGTTGAATTACACTCGCGCCAAAATGCGCGGACGGGAGCAGGTGTGAAAAAGCGGTTTCACACTCCCTTATTTTTATGTGCGCTTCAGCGCGCAGATGGGAGCATATATGAAAAGTAACAAAATGAATAAGAACAGGGGACGCAGCCTGAAAAAACTGAGAAGAAGCTGGGGCTGCTATCTTTTTGTCCTTCCCATGATGATTTATGTCCTGCTGTTCAGCTATCTTCCCATGTATGGGATCCAGCTGGCTTTTAAGGATTACAGAGTTGCCGACGGCATATGGGGAAGCGCCTGGGTGGGCCTGAAGCACTTTAAGACTTTTTTTGAATCCTATCAGTTTACAAATCTGGTATGGAACACGCTGGCGCTGAGCCTTTATTCTCTGATAGCGGAATTTCCGCTGCCCATACTGTTTGCCCTGTTTTTGAATTATATCAGCAGCAAAAAGCTGAAAAAGTTTTCCCAGATGGTGACCTATGCGCCGCATTTCATCTCCACAGTGGTATTCTGCGGCATGATTCTGATATTTCTTGCCAGCGACGGCATTATCAACCAGATTCTGATGATTCTGGGTATAGATCCGGTGAATTTCCTGTCAAATCCTGCGAATTTCCGGCATATTTATGTCTGGTCCGGAGTGCTTAAGGGAATCGGCTGGGGGTCCATCATGTACATATCGGTGCTCACCTCCGTAGGGCCGGAGCTTCATGAGGCGGCTACGGTGGACGGTGCGACCAGATTCCAGAGAATGCTTTTTATCGACATACCGTCTATTATTCCCACCATGGTGATTATGCTCATCATGCGTACCGGAGAGATCATGGACGTGGGCTTTGAAAAGGTATTCCTGCTTCAGAACAATATTAACCTGGATTATTCCGAAATTATTTCCACCTATGTTTATAAGGTGGGCATCCAGGGCGGGCAGTTCAGCTATTCGGCGGCAATCAGTGTTTTCAACAACGTGATAAACCTGCTGCTGCTTCTGGCGGTCAATACGATTGCGCGCCGGACTTCGGAAAACAGTCTGTGGTAGGAGGCAAGGTCTGAAAGACGCAGCATTGCAGGCATGCCTGCGATATGCAGAAAGAGGTAATTATGAAAAATTTTAAACGGCTGTGCCTGTCGGATAAGGTATTTCTGACAATTGTCTATGCAAGCGTAATATTGCTTACACTGGCGGTGCTTTACCCGCTGTGGTTCGTTATCATTGCATCTGTGAGCAGCCCGGAGCTGGTGGCCTCCGGGAAGGTTCTTCTTTTTCCCAAAGGGGTTACCTGGGAGGGCTACCGTTATATCCTGAGCGACAGGAGGATTTGGACAGGTTATTACAACACCATCCGGTATACGCTGTTCGGTACGCTGATTGCCCTGTTCCTCACCATTCCGGCAGGCTATGCCCTTTCCCGGCCGGATATGGCGGGCAGGGGCGTTGTCATGAAGCTGCTGATCATCACCAAGTATTTCTCCGGTGGCCTGATTCCCACCTATTTGATTGTCAAAGGGCTGCATCTCACCGATACGCCCTATGTACTGATGATACTTGGCTCTTTTTCCGTATTCAACCTGATATTGTGCCGCACCTTTTTTGTAAATACGCTGCCGCTGGAGCTGCAGGAGGCTGCGGAGATCGACGGCTGCAACATGTTCCAGTATTTTATGAGGGTGGTAATTCCGCTGTCCAAGGCAATCATCGCCATTATGGTTCTGTATTATGCGGTAGGCCACTGGAATTCCTTCTTTAACGCGCTGATTTATGTCAATAACAACAAGCTTTATCCGCTGCAGCTGATACTGAGGGACATTCTGATTACCGGCCAGTCCGTGGATCCTTCCGTGACGGACCCGGAATCCATCGAATTAATGAAGGAAATCGCACGTACCATAAAATACGGGGTAATTATCGTCTCCTCCCTGCCGGTGCTTGTGCTCTATCCTTTTGTACAGAAATATTTTGTTAAGGGCGTAATGATCGGATCGGTAAAGGGGTGAGTGCTGTGGAACAAAAAAATGTGCTTATTATATATACGGATCAGCTCAGAAGAGATGTGCTGGGCTGCTACGGCGGGCATGAGGTATTAACGCCCCATATTGATTCCATCGCTGAGGAGGGGCTTGCGTTGGATGAGTTTTATACGCCCAGCGCCGTCTGTACGCCCTCCAGAGGCTGTTTTATGACCGGCCGTTATCCCCATGCCAACGGGGCCTACAGGAACGGCGTCCCTGTAGGGATGCAGGAGCACGGCTTCGCGGAGGCTTTTCATCTGGCGGGGTATCAGACCGGGTATATCGGAAAATGGCATCTGGCAGATCACAAGGAAAGTGGGGACCTGCTGGGGGAATATAATCCGCTGGGGTTTGAGGACTGGAAGGATAAGGTAGAGTTTGGACATTGCAAATCCGTAATCAGGACACAGGACGGCATCCGGCCGGAACGCTGTGTTGGGGATGAACGCACTTATACGACGGACTGGCTTGCGGATGAGGCTGTTTCTTTTATGGAGCAAAGGCAGAAGGAAAAGCCATTCCTTTTGATGGTGAGCATTCCGGATCCCCATCAGCCTCATGAGGTGAGGGCCCCCTATGATACCATGTTTGATCCGAAGAGGATGGAAATCCCGGAAAGCTTTTATGACAGGGAAATTCCGGACTGGGCGGATAGGGACACCTGGGGAAGGAACCATTATTTCCCTCTGGGCATATTCGAACGGGAAGGACATCTGGCCAGGCTGAAGGCCCAGTATCTGGGGTCTGTGAAATGCATTGATGACAATGTGGGGAAAATGCTGTATTATTTAAAGATAAACGGCCTATGGGATAACACGATAGTGATTTTTACCACAGATCACGGAGAATATATGGGAGAGCACGGCCTGCTGGAGAAAAACAACCTGTATGAAAGCGTATATCATCTGCCGCTGGTAATGCACCTGCCGGGTAAGGCTGAAACAGGCGTGCGCAGCAGCACCTATCTGGATGTGGTTGATTTCGGCGTGACACTTTCCGGGCTGGCGGAGATTGACTATCCCTTTGCGGTTCACGGCACGGATAAATCAGAGGATCTGCTTAAAGGTGAGACGCACTATCAAAGGGAGCTTTATATTCATCCAAGCGATGTGCCCAGGGCAGGGATACTGACGGAAGACTATGAGCTGGCCTATGTGGGCCGGGGAAATACGGGAGAGATTTTCCATGACCATGTTCTTTTTGATATGAAAAGAGATCCTCTGCAGAGAAGGAATCTCTATCAGGAAGAGGAATATCAGGCTGTGGTGGAGGAGCTGACACGGAAGATGAAGGAGCATCATAAGAAGTATCAGACGCCGAAACGCTTTCTCCCAAGGGAGGTATGGTATTGAAGTCAAAGAAGGGTATGCCGAATATTATTTTTATTTTAACGGACGATCAGGGGGCGTGGGCCATGCACTGTGCGGGCAATGAAGAAATACAGACGCCCAACCTGGATTACCTGGCGGAGCACGGAACAAGATTTACCGATTTTTTCTGTACTTCCCCTGTTTGTTCGCCCGCGAGGGCTTCGATTCTGACAGGAAGGATTCCCTCCCAGCACGGCGTGCACGACTGGATCGCGTCGGGAAATGTGGATCAGGGGAAGCTTTCAGAGGAGCTTAAGAAGAGTGGGGAGTTCAGGCTGGAGGACAGGCCTATCGGATATCTGGATGGAATGCCCGCCTATACGGATGTGCTGGAACGGCACGGCTACACCTGCGCCCTGTCCGGTAAATGGCATCTGGGGGACAGCCTGCGCCCGCAGCATGGATTTTCCAAATGGTATACAATCGGACGCGGCGGCTGCCATTATATGCGCCCGGATATGGTGGAGGACGGTGTCCTGCATCAGGAAAAGCGGTATGTGACGGATCTGATTACCGATCATGCGCTCACCTTCCTGGAGGAATTATCCGCGCAGGCTGCGCCCTATTATCTGGGCGTGCACTATACCGCCCCTCACAGCCCATGGGAAGAGGAGGAGCATCCTGCGGAGTATATAGAACGTTACCGCAGCTGTCCATTTGACTCTGTTCCCGAAAAAGAACCCCATCCCAGGCAGATACCTACGGCTCCCATGGGGACGGGGGAACACAGGAAGGAACTGCTGAGAGGCTACTATGCCGCAATTACTGCCATGGATCATGGCGTGGGGAGAATTCTTGATTTCCTGCGGGAAAAAGGGGAGCTGGAAAATACCCTTATATTTTTTATGGCGGACAATGGAATGAATATGGGGCATCATGGGATCTGGGGAAAAGGAAACGGAACCTTCCCCTTCAACATGTATGATACCTCCGTAAAGGTGCCTTTCCTCGTTTCCTGGCCCACGGCGTTGCCCCAGGGGCAGGTGGTTACAAGCATGCACAGCCAGTATGACTTTTTCCCTACGCTCATGGATCTGCTGGGAATGAAGGAGGAATTTCCGTCCGGCCTGCCCGGCAGAAGCTTCCGCAGGGCTCTGGAGGGGGAAAACCTGGAAGGGGAAGCGGTGGTGGTTCTGGATGAATACGGCCCAAACCGCATGATAAGGACCAGGGAATGGAAGCTGGTGCACAGATACCCTTACGGGCCGGACGAGCTGTATCATCTGACGGAGGATGCCGGGGAGGAGCATAATCTGATCCATAAAGAGGAATATGAAGGGATCAGGCGGCTTCTGCTGGCGGAGCTTGAGGAATGGTTTGCCAAATATGTGAACCCCGCCATGGATGGCAGCCGTGAAGGCGTTTACGGGATGGGACAGACAGAGAGGGCGGGCGTTTATGCTAAGGGGAGGAAGAACTATATCCCCTGCAAGGAGGCGTGCCCGCCTGACTGGCCTGATAATTAAGCAAGACTGCAGCAGCATCCGGCAGGAAATTACCTGCCGGCGCAGTAAAAAGCAAGTATGGCAAAAAGATAAATGTGCGCGGGATAGAAGATATAGAAAAAATACTTCATCCCCGCGCCTTTTTGTTTATTATAAAGCAGCATGACGGGCAGGGCGAATATCATCATCCATTGAATATCCGCGGTGAAAACGCTCAGCAGGCCCTCCCCTGAGCGGTGGCCCGTGAATAAGATAAACAGACAGAACAGCGTATAAAACAGGGAAAGCTTCTTTTTACTGTCCAGACAAAAGTAAAAGCCCACGCCAAGCAGGACAAATGCGAAACTCCCCTCACAGAACAGGAGCGATGGGACGAAGGCCATGATAGCTGTGGAAACGGCGGTAAGCCTGGGTACGAGTATTGTAAGGACTATCAGAATGCTGCTGACAACAGGTACGGACATCAGGAGCAGATAGCGTATAAACGGCTGCCCTTCCCTTTTTCTTTCCCGTATTTTCCGGATACAGTAGATTACCAGGGAGCTGATAAACAGGGTGGAAAAAATATTGTTCATAACAATCCCCCCGCCGGGCAGAGGAAAATAAGTATTAATCAGCTTATTCCCAAAACTCATGAACACGGAGCCGGCCCACAGACGCAGCATATATTTCTCGGGATGCCTTGTATACCGCATCCCATTTGCCGAGATGAAAATAAACAGCGGGGCGGACACCCTCCCCAGCATGGTAAACCACATTGGAATATCCCAGATCCCGGAAAATATATAGTGGATGTGGTCGAAGACCATAAGTATCAATGCAATTACTTTGATTTGAAAGCTGTTAAGCCCTTTCTGTGACATTTCTTTCTCCTTTTCTTTTACTTTGGGGTTCGTCCGTAATTTCGGGTATGAGGCCGCCATAGCCACAAATATGAAGCTGAGGACGAACCTTCTTTGGATGCTTTCCGCACTTTTTATAAGTATAATTGAAAATGATCATTTATACCTTAATGCTGCCTTTCATATACCTTACATTTTTGTCACCTTGCTGCAGTTAAAAAAAGTGGGTATATTTCGGAAGAACTCACAGAAGCGTATTTCATACAGAATGGAAGACATTCTGTTCCAGCATCCTTCCGGCAAATTCAAAAAATTATATTAAATCTTCCTGCGTCAGTTGAATTTACCGAAATGTGCGCTATAATATTCTTCAACATGCCGCCGGGAAGAAAGAATCTCCGGCGGGGCTAAGAATGTGCAATCTGTAACAACAGGAGTGAATAGCGTGAGAATCAAAGTAAAACAGATGATACTGATAATTGTGGTATCCGCCGTTGTTTACCTGGTAGTAGGGGCAATGGCGCCTTTTATAAAATATAAGGAGGTCAGCAGCCAGGCCGGGGATTCCTTCCGGCCGGAAGACTTCCGCAGCGGGGAAACGGGCATGGACAGGGCCATGATTCTGGAAACGAGCCAAAGTGCCTGGGAACACCGTCTCCGTCTGCTGGACGGCGCGAAGTCGCGTATTATATTGAGCACTTTTGACATGCGCAATGGGGAGAGCACAATGGATCTGCTTTCCGTAATTTTACATAAGGCGGAAGAGGGCGTACAGGTACAGATTCTCGTGGACGGCTTCAGCGGCCTGATCAGGATGGAGCCTGACCCGCTATTTTACGCGGTATCCTCCCATCCCAATATCCGGATTAAAATATACAATCCCATCAACCTGCTCGCCCCCTGGAAGAGCCAGGGCAGGATGCATGATAAATATGTTATAGTGGACGACGGCGCCTATATTCTGGGCGGACGCAATACCTTCGATTATTTTCTGGGAGATTATGATACCAAAAATAAGAGCCTGGACCGGGAGGTGCTGGTTTACAATACCGGGCAGGGCGGCGCTGACAGCCATGAAAGCTCGCTTTTTCAGGTGGAGGAATATTTTGAAGGCGTATGGAATATGCCGGAATGCAGGCTTTTCCATGATGATGAAAGCCTGCGGGACAAAAAACGCATAAAAGAGCAGACGGCGCTCCTTGAGAAAAGGTATGAAGCTCTTCAGGAAAATTATAAGGAGCTTTTTGACGGCTCCTATGACTATCTGTCCCATACTGTGCCCACGAACCGGATACGCCTTGTATCAGGCCCCACGGGAATCTACGGCAAGGAGCCGGACGTCTTTTACACGCTGACCGAGCTGATGAAACGGGCGGAAAAACGAGTGGTCATCCACACGCCGTATGTAGTGACCAATGACTATATGAATCAGACGCTTTCTGAAATCGTTAACACGGTCCCTGATGTGAAAATGGTCATCAACTCCGTGGAAAACGGAGATAATTTTGTGGCTTCCAGCGATTATCAGTACCATAAAAAGGATGTGGTGGCTACAGGCGTCAAGCTGTACGAGTATGACGGCGGCTACTCCACCCATGGAAAATCCCTGGTGATAGATGACGATCTGTGCGCCATAGGTTCCTATAATTTTGACCTGCGCAGTACCTATATGGATACGGAGCTTATGCTGGTAATCCAGAGCGAAGAACTGACCGGACAGCTTCTGGGCTATATGGGCGAAATCGAAAAGGACTGCCGTACTGTGGTGGATACACATAATTATATCGTCCCCGATCATGTGACAGTGGCAGAAGTCCCCTTTTGGAAAAGAGCGGCCTGGAAGGTGGTGGGGCTTCTGCTCCAGCCGGTGCGTGTGCTGGCCTGAGAATCCCGGAAGAGGCTGAACAGTTACAGATTTTCCCTGAATAATTAACATAAGAAAAAAGCGAAAAGGAAGGCATGAAAATTCGGTATGGAAACAAACGCAAAAAATTTTACCATGAGAATGGCTGTTATGGAGGACGCGCCTGAAATACTGGCGATTTATGAACCCTATATACGCAAGACAACGATTACCTTTGAATATGAGGTGCCCACAGTGGAGGCCTTCCGACAGCGGATGGCCGGCATTCTCGGCGCATACCCTTATCTGGTATGTGAAATGGACGGAAAAATCGCGGCCTATGCCTATGCCCACCGCTTCCAGGAGCGGGCGGCCTACCAGTGGAACGCAGAGCTTTCCGTATATGTGGATGAGAACTGCACGGGGATGGGCATGGGAAAAGCCCTGTATCAGGCCCTGATAGAAATACTGAAATGCCAGAATGTAAAAAATGCATATGCCCTGGTAACAAGCCCCAATGAAAAAAGCGATGCTCTCCATAAATCAATGGGCTTTACGCTTGAGGGAGTGTCCCATAATACCGGATATAAGATGGGCAAATGGCTGGATGTATCCAGCTATGTCAAGGCTATTGGCCCACATGATCCACAGCCGGCGGAAATCATCCCTTGTTCTGCGGTGAGAGAAGAGCGGATTGCGGCGATTTTAGGGCGGATACAGGGAAAACAGTGAGGAACTGCAAAACATTGGGATACTCTTTAGGAGGGCAGCCCCTTACTTTTGCCCAAGCCCTTACATGAAAACGGACTCTAAAAAACAGGTTGGAGATAAGCTATTCTCCAAATAAAGCGGAAAAATAAATTACTTTGTTTTTCAGCTGGATAGCATTATATAAAAGAGAAAACTGTAAATAGTAAAAAATGATAAATACAAGGTATCTTATTATCATTATTCTTTTGTGAATGAGGCAAGTGAAAACATAAATAATAAGTGAAAATCCAAATGCAGGGAGTAATATTCTGGAGACTTATCTGATTCGTCATGGAGAGACTGATTGGAATTTTCATGGTAAATGGCCGGGGAGGGAACACATATGAGTGAAAGGAAAAAGAGCAACCTTATTCCAATAATTCACCGCCTTGTAACAGATGAAAACGGTGAAAATTATTGGTTTAACGGTTGTGCAAAGTATGTAATGGAGTGCCTTGGTGAAAAGGATTATGACTATTGGTTTTTTGCAGGAATCACAGGCGATCTGTTTACGCAGCATTTTGCCCGCAATATATCAAAGTATGATGCAGTTTCTACGTATCGGCGCAAAGAGAATTCAGCAGAATTTATAGAAGAACTTTTTAAAAAATGCGGGTATGACGCAACATATGTTTCCAATCAGGAACTGCGGAACAATAGGGAGTTGTATCTTGACCGCCTGATTTCCTATATTGACCAGTCAGTTCCAGTCATTGCCGGACGGCGGGACAGTGTATTTGTGGGATATGAAGATTATGGAAAGACATTGCTTTATATTACGGGCAATAGCGCCATACCGGAAAGTATCTTACTGGAAAAGGAAATCTACGAAGAAGCAGACGAGATGGAGGGCTGGACGTTTGTAGGAGCGAAAAAAACGAACCGTCCGCTTGTGGAAATTTATCGCGAAGCAGTTATCGAAATACCGCAGAACATGTGCGTGAACACTGAAAGCTATTGTTTTGGGCCGGATGCTTTTTCAGAATGGGCAAAAGACATTGAAAGCGGCAGGTTTGACGTGATGAAAGCGGAAGAATTTGATACTTGGGCGCATTATACGAATTATGTGTGCGTACTTGCAACGAACGGCTGCTGTTGTCATAATTTTTTAAAGCGGGCGCAGGAACTGAACCCGGATTTTGTATTTTTAGAGGAGATCAGCGCAAAGTATCGCAGAATGGCTGAAATCTGGGGAGGTGAAGGAAGCCAAAATGAAGCTGACAGCCTGGAAGCCCTTGGCGGCGGTTTTAACATAACGCTTAAAACTCTTCAGGACCAGGAACAGCGGAAAAAAATTGCTGCTAAAATTCGTGAGTGCGCGGAGGTGGCGGAAGATATCTTAAGAGTATGGAAATCGGGACTGGAAGGGATAAAAGAAGCAAGACACTGAGCCAGATAATGTCTGCTGTGGGTGGTTTTGTTTACGATAAAAGAAACAATATTACAGGCCAAGGATACTATGGAATTTTCCTATCTACCAGTTGAATGATAAAGATCAGCTGTGCAATATAATGTCGCTTTTATCCAGTTTCATACGGGTTATGATATGTATATTAACCTGTTTGATTCCATTATGGAAAAGCTGGCACGTAAATATGAAGAGCCCAAGGCAGAAAAGGGCAGGCGGCGGGCCTGCCTTCTTCTGAGTACGCCTGTTAAAAATAACTTTTGGAAGTTTATAGTAACAGGCAATATGTAATGCCCCACATTTGTATTCTCGTGGATTTACCTGCATACTCAAGATTGCAAAGATCATAGGTAACAGGGATTACCGCATACAACGGCAGCTGATTATAAGCATGTGCTTGCCTATCTTGCTTCCCTGAGAGCTGTATTCGGAGAAAATGTGTCTATTATATGCGGTTATGAGGCAGGGTGCCTTGGCTATACTCTGTACCACCAGCTGACAGAGAATATTACAACCAGGAAAAATCCCAATGTTTCAATAATTATCAGTTTAGAACAGTAAATCGCATGTCCACTTTCCCTCTGGAAGACGTCTGACATCTTTTGGCGTTTTGTATTCTTATTCTGCTTTCTTTCAGGCATGAGCTATTCATCCTCTAAATGTTTGTTACTCAATTCTGCATTTTGGGATAATGTTTTACATAACTGGCATATACTTCCGTCGGAAATACCCAGTACCCCACCGCCTGCCGCATTCGGAAAATCAGTAATTTCACAAAACTTTTTAATATTGCTTCAGCCGAAAGCTGAACTGTAACAAAATATTCATGAAAAAACAATCTAACGCTTGACAGTTAAAAGAAAAGCCGATAAAATAATCCATGTTGCAAATAAAATATTATATGCGGCAGGCCCAGATAGCTCAGTTGGTAGAGCAGAGGACTGAAAATCCTCGTGTCACTGGTTCGATTCCGGTTCTGGGCAGTTACAGTGGTAATTACTGATATATGTGGTAATTACCTTTTTTTGTATAGAAAAACAGTGATTTGGGGGGATTGAATTATGGCGCTGGTTAAATGTCCTGAATGCGGCAGGGAAAGAGTATCGGATACGGCCGAAGCATGTCCTGACTGCGGATATAATGTAAGGGCGTATTATGAAAGAGTAAAAGAAGAAAACGAAAAGAGGCTGGAAGAAGAGGAAAAAACAGATACGGAGAAAGAACAGGCATCAAAGGAAGAACAGCCATCAAAGGAAGAAAAGACATCAGAAGAGGAAAGGGTTCTAAATGCAGAAAAAGAATCAGAGGAAGAAAAAACATTAGAGAAGGAAACCGCTTCAAAGGAAGAAAGTATATCAGAGAGACAAAATGAACGGATGGAGAGCGTAAGATACTTAGAAAACGGTTTTCAAATACAGCAAAAAGATATTATTCTCATGTCAGTCTTGGGTATTATCACTATCCTTTTATTAGTTGGCATTGTTTGTTATACAAATATAAAAGCAAGTAACAGTGAAAAACAGAAATATTGTTATATTCCTTCTGTAGAAATTAAGGACAACAGCAGTGAGCAGGAGTTTCTGGAGGCCATTCTTAAATGTAAAGTACAGCATAAAGAGTTGGATTACATAATAAAAATGGATTTTAAATATGATGAAGATAAGCGTAAAAAATTACGAAAAGTGCTGAGAGAAAATTATGAGAAAAGAATAGAAGAAATTACGGATGAATATAATAGAACCCTAGAATACTCCATAACTGATATCGAAAAATCGATGGAGAATGATACCGTTTTTTTTACATTAATTGAAAAATATTATGATAAAGGTGATTATCAATGGTGTTTTTATACATATTTAGAGAATTTTTCCAAAACATACATAGAAGATTGTTCCTATTATATCGTAAAAACTTTATATCCGAAGACTTTTTCAGAAGGAATAAAAGAACAATTGGCTAGTGTGGGAGTCATTGAATGGGGAGAAGACGGAAAGGAAACGTTGAATGAGGTAATCACATACATTAACAGTACCCCTGAAGGAAGCGATGCTTATGCCTCCTTAATATCTGACGCAAGAAAACAGTTGGATGAAAAAAATAAAGAAACCGGAGAAAACAAAAGATCTGCCAGCAAAAAAAGGAGTCCTGCAATAGGTATGACAGCAGAGGAAGTCCTGGAATCCACTTGGGGAAGGCCGCAAAAAATAAATAAGACAACCTATTCCTGGGGAACTACCGAACAATGGTGTTATTCTGGTTACAGATATATTTATTTTGACAACGGAACGGTGAGTTCAATCAGTGAATAGTAAGTTGGAAAGGACTGGGGAAAAACCGCAGTCCTTTTCATAATGCAGAAAAGAAATGACAATGGAAGTAGTGCAAATAATGATAGCAATGTAAAAAAATGATTGTCATCTAATGGGAATATTAACGATAATCGTGTTGAGGTACAAGGACAACAGTATCAGGTGGCATTACAAGTACAAGGAGTAATATCTTATGGTAATTTATCTGGTTCGTCATGGAGAAACTGAATGGAATTTACAGGGTAAATTACAGGGACGGGAAGATATTCCACTGAATAAAACCGGAATTTGGCAAGCGAAGGTTTGTGGCAATGCTTTACAAAACACGAAATTTCATTGTATACAGACCAGCCCCTTGCAGCGGGCTATGGAAACCGCAGAAATAATAGCCTTCCATCAGAACTGCCGTGTTATAGTAAATCCAGATTTAATTGAACGGGATTACGGTAATTTGTCAGGTCTATCCCCTCAGGAGAGGCAGGAGTTTGTAAGACAAGGCGGGCCGGATGGAGTGGAACCATGGGAAATACTGGAAAAACGGGTAATTCGGGCAATTAATAAACTTGCGGATGCTTGTCCGGAAAGTACAATTGCAGTAGTTTCTCATGGTGCATGGATTAATGCTTTGCTTGCAGTTGTTTCCGGACATGAGATTGGTTCTGGCAAGACCCAGCTGAAGAATGCATGCATCAGTATGTTGTATCAGGAAAAAAATAAGTGGAAGATAGGTTTTTATAACTTGACAGGTGAAGATATAAAAAATGGGATTCCCGAAAGGATATGAACCTGCTTTTTGGGTTTCAAGAAATTACCATAATTTAAAGCATCAGAAAAACACAAAATATGTAGTATTCTTTCACTATATGCCGTATAATAAACACATATAATAAAGCAGCGGTATGCACTTCAGGATGTTAAAGCATACCACTAAAATCAATGAAAGGAAGGGTTTTTATTTTAAAGGGAACATTTGATGTCCCGTATGAGGATATCTCAGAATATCCGACACCTGCAAAAGCAATGGAGGCAATTTCCAGGTATTGTGAAGCAAGCAGGGATACCTGCATATTTACGGGTGATGATGAGTTTGTAAAGGATAATAAATAATTGAATTTTATGAGGGGGAATTTGCTGTGGAAAATATGATGGAGAAGGTGTGCCCTAATTGCGGTGAAAAATTACCTGGTGATTCATCTTTTTGCATGAAATGCGGAACAAAAATCGAGGGGGATGGACCGGGTATAGAGCAAGAGCAGCCAGCCCAGGCGCCTGGTTTCTGGCAGAAAAATAAAAAGAAAATTATAATTGCAGCGGCGGCGGTTGCAGCAGTAGTACTGGTTTTTGTTATTGTGAATGCGGTACAGGCGTCAAACCTGAAAAAAGAGCTGGAGCGTGGCTGGTGCAAGGTTGAAGGTGAAGAAGGGGCGTATATTCTATGTGTATTGGATTTTTCAGAGGATGAAATCGAGTACCGGCTGGAAACAGGATACGCATGGATGGATACGACTGTGGCTACATACGATTATAAAGTTATCAGCGGTAATAAAATTAAAGTATTGCGTTATGGAGATGATTGGGAAACCATCAGGGTTGAACTCAGTGATGATAAAAAAGCAATGATAGTATCCCCTGCCCTTACAAGTACGGATAATGAAGAAATCTGGGTAAATATAGATTAGAGGGATAATGTATTTTGAAGAAAATGAGATACTGTGATCCCGGATGACATTGCTTTTACCTGATTACCATATAATACGGAGGAATAAAAAATGGCGCTTATGAACTGCCCGGAATGCGGGAAAGAAATTTCTGATCAGGTGAATAACTGCCCACACTGCGGTTTCCCTGTCAATAATAAGAAGGATGAAGGAAGCAATAAAAAGAAAAAGGTAATACCTGTTGTTATTGCGGCAATAGTTCTGCTGCTGATTCTGGCTGCTTTTTTCATCTATAAATTTGTATATAAGGGAAGCTTTCAGATTTCACAAGGCAAGGATACCATTGAATTGGGAACGGATGTGGATTTGATAAAATATCTGGAGTATAGTCCGGAAGATATTATTGATGTCACCATAGTTGATGACGGCGGCTTTGACTGTAATGCGGCCGGTGATTATCAGGTGCTTTTCAATGTAAAAAATAAAAGAGGCAATATTAAGCAGGTTCAATATGATTTTCATGTGACGGACACAGTGCCCCCGGAGCTGACGGTGCTTAAGGATACCGTATATGTGGCAAAGGGAAGCTCATATCAGCCGGAAAGCAATGCGGAGGCTGCTGACGCAGACAGCTGTACTGTGGAAGTCAGCGGCGATTACGATTTGAATGCGGAAGGGACCTATGAAATTGTTTTTACCGCAAAAGACGGCAGCGGAAATCAATCAGAGAAGAAAAGCATGACATTAATCGTGGAAAACAGGGATGACTGTCTTTTCAGAAATGCCAAACTGGGCGACAGTGCGGAGGTGATACAGCGTTACGAAACAGGAGAGCTTTTTACAAAGCAGGATGAGGATAATGGGGAAAGCCTGATCATTTATGAAGATACCGTGGAGGGCGAGGATGCCTATATCTACTACCAGATGAATGATAAGGATCAGCTGTGCTGTATAACGGTTATTTTTATGCAGCCTCATACAGATTATGATATTTACATAAACAAGTTTGATTCCATTACGGAAAAACTGACGCTTGATTACGGAGAGCCTAAGAAAGAAAAGGGTAAGGGAAGGCTGTATGGCTACTGTAGCTCCGAGGGTGAGGCCCTGAGCATCGGGGAGGTAAAATTCAGAAATCTATGGAGCAGCGATGATGTGGATATTGTTCTGTATCTGGGGAGCGACAATTACGAAATAAGCTTTGCCATGATCTATGATTCCAATACCCTCGATCATCCGGAAGGGACAGGGCTGAATTAATCAAGGGACGACAGAAGGCAGGCAGCAGGCCTGCCTTCTTAGTTTTTTTACACTTATCCTAAGCTGCATAATGGTTCCGTCCCTTCACACCTGCCGGAGGGAGGACACATCTGAAAAAAAATATTTTTTAGAGTTGACAATTAAATTATCGCATGGTAATATATAACTCGTTCGAAACACAATTCATACAAAGTGCTTTGGCTGCAGGTTTGATTGGGTTTTGGCATCTCGCGGGAAGCGCTGTTGGCGGTGAACGCCGGGCGTGGAACGCTTTACATATATGCGGGTGTAGTTCAATGGTAGAACACCAGCCTTCCAAGCTGGATACGTGGGTTCGATTCCCATCACCCGCTTGCGGATGAATTATCCGTAAGCAGGTTAATTCCTGTACTCAGGTGACTGATTTCCAGGAAGAAGCAGTCACTGCTATATCAAATGCGATAGTGGCGTAGTTGGTAACGCGCGACCTTGCCAAGGTCGAGACCGCGGGTTCGAGCCCCGTCTATCGCTCTCACAGAATCAGGAAAACAGCGGTTTCCGGAAAATCCGGGCCGCTGTTTTTAGTTAAAAAATTTTCTCCTCTTTCATTTCATTCATTTTTCCCATTCACTTTTCAAAGCAGCTTCCGTTTCCTGTCCAGGGTATACGCCTGATAAACAAGCAGAACCACCAGCCCGGCCTTTCCCAGTAAATGGACGCTCGTCACTGCAAAGCCCAAATCCGTCATGTTTCTGAGAGCGATTATGAAGCCCTGTGCAATTTCAATGAACGACACGGCGGCAGTCACATAGATAATGACAGGAGAAAGCTTTTCCCCGCGTCTGCTGAAAAATACAAGGATACATACCGCAGATAATACGGGAATAAACAGATCCAGCCAGCCGGACAGGCCCATATGGCCGTTCTGTTTTATTGTCATATCCATGAGAACCGCAAGGAACGTCAATGATGAAACAATATAATTCGTACACATGACAGCGCCTGTTTTTGCAGCAGATAAACTGTTCCGGGCCGAAAAAACAAGCCCGGCCGCCAGGGCACACAGATTTATGAGATACCCAACCGCAGTAATAACGTTTATCGCCGTTATTTTCCCGGCTGGAGTTCCTTTCAGGGCCTGTGCAGGATAAAAAGAATACAGGCTGAACACAAGCATTAATAAGTATGCGGCTGAGGCGACTGCATAAAGTATTGTCTGAATCATATTTGACACTGGAGCAGACAGAACAGGATCCCTTTCAATACTTTTCTTCAGTTCCTCCCCGGACAGAAGCTCGTCTACGGAAACCTCCAGAATCTGTGCAATTTTTTTCGCTGTCAGAAGATCCGGAAAACGGGCGCCGCATTCCCATCTGGAGACAGCCTGCCTCGTTACGTACAGCTGATCCGCCATAGTCTGCTGTGTCATTCCCTTTTCTTCACGGAGCTTCTTAACCTTTTCACCAAATTCCACCATCACATATACACTCCTTTTTATTTTTTTGCCGGCCTGCTTTTATTATAGGAGCCTGAGGCATAGAAGGAAAGAAACACCTGGAACGGGGATGTAAACAGAATGGTAACAGCCCTAATCCATATCAATTCCCGGCAAATCCCACCTGAAATGGCTTGCCAGAATGCGGATTGCCACAACCAGCAGCGCGCTGCCTATCATGGCGGAGTCTGAACGGGTTACCTGAAGCAGCACTACATACAGACAGGCTCCGGCAATGGAAGCGCAGGCATAAATATGCTTTTTTAAAACATATGGCGTTTCCCCGGCCATGATATCACGCAGGATTCCTCCGCCGATTCCCGTAATTACCCCAAGAAAAATAATCAGGAAATGATAGTCGCCATATCCGGCTTCCACGCCGGTGTCAATGCCAATTACCGTAAAGGCCCCAAGGCCGATGGCATCGAGGATATTCATAATTTTTTCGTAGCCCTCAATATAACGGCTGCCAAGCAGGAAAGGCCAGCAGCGGAACAGCAGAAAAAGAACGAGCACGGTAAGAAACGCCGCCAGCACATAAACCGGGTTGCGGAACATATTTGGCGGGATATTTCCGATCATCAGGTCGCGGAGCATACCTCCGCCCACCGCCGTAATGACGCCCAGGACAATAATCCCGAACAAATCCAGCCGCTTCCGTACCGCCACCATGGCGCCGGAGGAGGCAAAGGCAATCGTACCTATAATTTCTACAATAAATATAATATTTGGCTGCAGCTGCATAATCATTCGTACCTTTCAGGGATTTTAAACGTTCTAATAATAGCATGAAATTACCCCGGGCTCAATTCCCTTTTATAAATATGGAATTATAAATATGGAAGGTAAATATGGAAATATGGAAGGTAAATATGGAAGGTAAATATGGAAAAACTCTTGACTTTGAGTGCACTCCAGGGGATATGCTGTTTATGGGAAAGTATGGATGCAGATAGGAAAGGGGGAAAAGGAATCAGATCGTTGCCAATATCCGATGTTTTCGCGGAGCAGCTATGGACAGGCAGATGCTGTTACAGGGCGGCGGGACAGCCTGAGGTACAAATCGCCATATCTGAGAATCATATCTTTTTAAAAGCTATAGAAAATGTGTTCGGAATCATTTATAATAATACCATGTGGTTCATTTCCACAGTCGGACTTTAGTGTATTACAACAAAAAGGAGTGTAGCAAATGGAAAAGAGAAAACTGGAAAAACTGGGGATTGAAACATCGCTGCTGGGGTTTGGATGCATGCGTTTTCCCACACTGCCCGATGGGAAAATAGATGAAGCGGAGGCTGAAAGAATGCTGGATAAAGCCATTGCCTCCGGCGTAAACTATATCGACACCGCTTATCCGTACCATAACGGGGAAAGCGAACCCCTGGTGGGCAAGGTGCTGAAAAAGTATGACAGAAGCTCCTTCTTCCTGGCAACCAAGCTGCCGCTGTGGGCCGTTAACAGCGTAGACGATGCCAAGCGTATTTTTGAAGAACAGCTGCAGAGGCTGCAGACAGATTATATTGATTTTTACCTGCTTCATGCGGTAAATAAGGAAAAATGGGATGCCATGAAGGAACTGGGCGTTGTGGAGTACTGCGCCAAGCTGAAGGAAGAGGGAAAAATCAGATATTACGGCTTTTCCTTCCACGATGACTATGAGGTATTTGACGAAATCCTCCATTACCGTGACTGGGATTTCTGTCAGATTCAGTATAATTATATGGATACTCAGGAACAGGCCGGAGATAAGGGCTATGCGCTGGCAGAAAGCCTGGGCGTGCCGCTTGTAATCATGGAACCCATTAAGGGCGGAAGCCTTGCCAACTTCTCCGAAGACATCAACGACAGATTCCATAAGATGGATCCCGACAGAAGCGTTGCTTCCTATGCGCTTCGCTGGGTGGGAAGCCATCCCAATGTAAAGGTTATTCTGAGCGGAATGTCCACTATGGATCAGGTGGAAGACAACCTGAAGACCTTCCAGGATTTCAGCCCTTTAAGCGAAGCGGAAGAGAAAGAAATCGAGAGCATTGTGACGGAGCTGCGTTCCCGCGTTCAGAATGGCTGCACCGGCTGCCGCTACTGCATGCCGTGTCCTGCAGGCGTCAACATTCCGGGCAACTTCAAGGTTTGGAACAATTATCACATGTACCGTACATATGATCATGTAAAATGGTCCTGGGAAAAAGAACTGAAAGAAGAAGAAAAAGCAAAGAACTGCATTAAGTGCGGCAAATGCGAGACACTTTGCCCTCAGAAGCTTTCTATCAGAGATAATCTGGTACAGGTGCAGAAGGATCTGGATGAAAGAATCTTCAAGTAAAACAGACTATGGAAAAAGCATATAAGCTGGAATTTATCAATGAACAGACAGGAACGCTGGCTGTAAACTGCTGCGGCTGCTCCAAAACGGAGCCGCTGCACAGCTTCGGCCCGGCGCTTAAGCCCCATTATATGATTCACTATGTTCTGAGCGGAAAGGGAATTTTCCGGATAGGCGGAAGAGAGTACCCGCTGGAGGCGGGGAGCGGCTTCCTCATTACACCCGGAGAGCTGGCCTTTTACCAGTCGGATGAAAGAGAGCCCTGGACCTACGTTTGGGTGGGCTTTTCCGGAAGCGGCGCCGGGAACTTCGTGAACTATATGGGGCTTTCAGTGCGTCATCCGGTTTTTCATTCCGAACGTTCGGACGAGCTTTACGGAAGCGTGAGGGATATGATGGAGCACAACACCTTCGGCCTTACAAATGAGCTGCGGCGCAACGGCCAGCTCCAGATTTTTCTGTCCCTTATTGCGGAAAATGCCAGACCGCAGGACAAGGCGGAAGAGGATAAGGCGAACCAGTATGTGATAAGGGCGGTGGAATTCATCCAGCGCAACTACTGCAATCCGGTGAAGGTTACGGATGTGGCGGATTATGTATGTATCAACAGGAGCTATCTGTATACCCTGTTTGAAAATTCCATGGGGATGTCGCCCCAGCAGTTTCTGACTACCTACCGGATTACCAAGGCGGCGGAACTGCTTGCCGTGACGGCGCTTCCCGTGGAGAGCATCGCGCTTTCCTGTGGCTATAATGACCCTCTGGTTTTTACAAAGGCATTTAAACAGATGAAAGGAATGTCTCCCTCCAGCTACCGGCGGGAGATGCAGAATAAGGAAAGCCGCAGAAATAAAGAATACTTAAGACAGGTGGAAGATTTCATCAGCCAGGTCAATAAATTAAACAGTTAACATTTTGACAGGTACTTGCAACAAATATCACTTTGCCGGTATCTGTCTTTTGTTATATGATAAATTCAGGTGAAAGCGGTTGCACATTTTGCGGCCATAACGAAACGATACATAGCCATAAAGAAAAGGAGAAGGAGCATGAAAGAAAAAATTCTGCAGAAATTTGGGGAAGTTTTTGGGGATACCACAGGAGCGAGAACCTACTTTGCCCCGGGACGCGTGAATCTCATCGGGGAGCATACGGACTATAACGGCGGACATGTTTTTCCCTGTGCGCTGACTATCGGAACCTATGGCGTGGCAAGGCAGAGAGCCGACAGGAAGCTGCGTTTTTATTCTATGAATTTTGAACATCTGGGAGTGATTGAAAGCAGCCTGGACGGCTTAAAACCTGAGAAGGAAGCTGACTGGACCAATTATCCCAAGGGAGTTATGTGGGCATTTGAAAAGAGAGGCTTTGAGATCCCTTATGGAATGGATCTGCTTCTGTTCGGCAACATTCCCAACGGCTCCGGCCTGTCCTCCTCCGCATCCGTAGAGGTGCTGACCGGATTTATTCTCAGGGATATGTTTGGCTTTGATGTGACCAATCAGGATCTGGCGCTTATCGGACAGTATTCCGAGAACAATTTCAACGGCGTCAACTGCGGAATTATGGATCAGTTCGCTATTGCCATGGGCAAAAAGGATCACGCCATTTTCCTGGATACTGCGGATCTGAGCTTTGAATATGCGCCCATCCATCTGGAAGGCGCCAAGATTGTCATTGCCTGCAGCAATAAGAAGCGCGGCCTGGGAGATTCCAAATATAACGAAAGAAGAAGCGAATGCGAGACAGCTCTGGCTGAGATTCAGGAGGTTGTGGGAATCAACTCTCTGGGAGACCTCACGGAAGAGCAGTTTGAACAGTATAAATCTGCAATCAAAGACGATGTACGCACAAAACGCGCAAAGCATGCGGTTTATGAAAACCAGCGCACCATCAAGGCCGTTGCCGCTCTGAAGGCGAATGATATCGCACAGTTTGGCCAGCTGATGAATGCTTCCCACGTATCCCTTCGTGATGATTATGAGGTTACCGGCATTGAGCTGGATACCCTGGTGGAAGAAGCCTGGAAGGTGGACGGCGTTATCGGTTCCCGTATGACAGGCGCAGGCTTCGGCGGCTGCACTGTCAGCATCGTTAAGACGGAAGCCATCGACGGCTTCATCGAAAAGGTAGGAGCGGAATATCTGAAGAAAATTGGTTATGCTGCTGATTTCTATGTTGTGGAGATCGGGGACGGACCGAGCTTAATCTAATCAGTACGGGCGGCTGGGTTCCAGGCCGCCCCTCTTTATGCACAGAGCCGGCAGGCTGGTGGAGTTACATAGAATACACAGAGCCGGCAGGCTTATGGAGTTACACAGATACAGGTTGCGCGGGATTACCGCAGAAATGAGGGAGAATATGATTCAGAAAAGTATCAGGGAATTAGTAAGATATGGTCTTGCGACCGGACTTGTGGAGCCGGAGGATACCATCTACACCGCTAACCGTCTTTTGGAGCTGTTCGGCCTGGAGGAGCTTGAGGATGCGGATACGCCGATTACAGCAGACAAAAGCGAAGAAGCACAGCTGACAGGCGAACTGGAAAGCATTCTTAAGGATATGCTTGACTACGCGGCACAGAACGGACTTCTTGAAAACAACAGCGTTGTATACAGGGATTTGTTCGATACAAAAATCATGAGCGTGCTTGTGGCGCGTCCCAGTGAAATTATTCGAAAATTCAATACTTACTATGCCCAGTCCCCGGAAGCTGCAACGGAGTATTTTTACAAATTCAGCCAGGATACAGACTATATCAGACGCTACCGCGTATGCCGTGACCAGAAATGGATTGCCCATACAAAGTACGGAGATCTGGACATCACCATCAACCTGTCCAAGCCGGAAAAGGATCCCAAGGCGATTGCAGCCGCCAAAAACGCAAAACAGAGCGGATACCCCAAATGCCAGCTGTGTGTGGAAAATGAAGGCTATGCAGGACGCGTAAACCATCCCGCAAGACAGAACCACAGGATTATTCCCATCACCATCAACGGCGGTCAGTGGGGCTTCCAGTACTCCCCTTATGTTTACTATAATGAACACTGCATTGTTTTCAATTCCCAGCATATTCCCATGAAAATCGAACACAACACCTTTGTGAAGCTGTTTGATTTTGTGAAGCTGTTCCCTCATTATATGCTTGGTTCCAATGCGGACCTTCCTATCGTAGGCGGCTCTATTTTAAGCCATGACCACTTCCAGGGCGGTCACTATGAATTCCCCATGGCCAAAGCCGGCGTGGATAAAACCTTTACGGTAAAAGGCTTTGAAGATGTAACAGCGGGAATTGTGAACTGGCCCATGTCCGTTATCCGTATTTCCGGTCCTGACAGCGACAGGCTTATTGCCCTTGCCGACGTGATTCTTGATAAATGGCGCAGCTACACAGACGAAGAGGCATTTATCTATGCTGAAACAGATGGGGAGCCTCACAATACCATTACCCCCATCGCAAGAAAACGCGGTGACAACTACGAACTGGATCTGGTGCTGCGCAACAACATTACCACAGAAGAACATCCCATGGGCGTTTACCATCCTCATGCAAAGCTGCACCATATCAAAAAGGAAAACATCGGCCTGATTGAGGTTATGGGTCTTGCGGTGCTTCCTTCCCGTCTGGACGGTGAAATGGCCGCTCTGGAAAAAGCAATACTGGAAGGCGCGGATATCCGCGGCGATGAGGTTCTTGGCAAGCATGCGGACTGGGTGGAGGAATTCCTTCCCAGATATGAGAATGTGACGGCAGACAACATCCATGAAATCATACAGACAGAAATCGGCCAGGTATTCATGGAAGTTCTGGAGGATGCCGGCGTTTATAAGAGAACGGCGGAAGGCCAGGCGGCATTTGACAGGTTTACGGCGGTTTTGAATCAGTAAGGCAGCGAAAATAAAAAGTGACTTGAAAGATTCAAGTCCCCAGTGCATAATTTATTTAGAAGTAATCAAAGGATATTTCGGGTCCGATGATTGCGCTTCGGATAACTGTATAATTTTTAGTTTCAAGCTATCCTCTATTGGCCGTAGAGGATAGCTATTTTTTGTCCTGATGATTATCTATGTAAGCCAGTGCTGCAAAAATTACCAGCACCAATGTCAACACTTCAAGTGTATTCATGCTTCATTTCCTCCTTCGTTTATTTCCGAAGGAAATCACCAGACTATCCTCTGACTTCTTTTCGATTAAACACAGACATTTTATCATGAAAGGATAGCGGTTACAATGATAATTATGGTAGTAATCACCTGTTTTTGATAAAGAATATATGAATAATCGATGGAAATCAGAGGAAAGCCTGCGGCTAAAAATTAATATCTTATCTAAAAGCTAAAATATATTAGTTTTATATAATTGATCAGTTAACTGATTAGTTAATTTAATCCTTATACAGTCCCCGGTTAACCAATATCTCCCGGTATCCGGCTCCAAGCAATCTTTTTCCGCCCCTCATGCATACCTGGAAATGTCCGGGAAGAATGACATCACAGGAAAACACGGCCATTTTTTTCAGGGATTTCCGGTATTCCTCATAGCAATACTCCTCATCCACACGGATTCCAAGCACAGGTGTATAAATATCGCTTCCTGTCTGAAGAAAGTCACCGGTTACAAGAACCGTTTTCCCATGCCACAGGAAACTGTAGGCCATGCTTCCCCTGGTATGTCCGGGAACCTGATGGCATTCCACAACAATACCGTGAACATTGATTTTTTCACGGTCCACAAGCCTGTGGGAAACAGGACAGGCCGGAAATGGGACACCATAACAATAGGGAATCGTTCCGGCGGAGCCGTTTTCCACCGCATCTGCATCCTCTTCGCCTATCAGAAGCTGTGCACCGTTTCTTAAGAAGCTGCGCGCATTTCCAGTATGATCAAAATGGGAATGGGTTAGAAATACATGGGAAATCTGAAAGGAGTCAAGGCCCCAGAGCAGAAGATTGTCCCGGATTATCCCCAAATCCGCCGCGTCCAGTCCGGTATCAAACAATATCAGCTGCTTTTCCATGGGGAAAGCGGCGGCAAATACATTCTGATGGCTTCCATAGCAGGAGCCGCATAGTTGGTAGAGATCGGGTAAAAGCAGCATAGTTGTTCCTCCGTTAAATATTAGGGCAAGTAAGTGTGATTTTTATTCTAACCTTTTACAGCGCCGGCAGCAAGACCTTCGGTAATCTGCCGTGAAAAGATAATGAAAATAAGTATGATTGGAAGGATCCCAATGACAACACCCAGCATTCTGGCGCCGTAGTTTGCAACGAACATATTCCCAATGGATGCAATAACCAGAGGTACCGTATACATTTTAGGATTATTTATCATGATCATAGGAAGCAGATAGCTGTTCCAGGATTGCAGAAAGGAAATAATGCTCAGGGTAAAGACTGCCGGACGGATAATGGGAAGGACCAGCCGTATAAATACTCCCATATCGTTACAGCCATCAATTTTTCCGCTTTCAATCAGTTCATACGGGAAAGCGTCCTTCATGTATTGTGTCATCCAGAATACACCGAAAGCATTAGCTATGTTGGGAAGAATGAGCGGGAGAAAGGTTTTCGACAGATGAAGAATGCGCATTTCCCACGCAAAGGCAACCAGCCCTACTTCCATTGGAACCATCATGGTCATGAGAACAACCTGAAATAATATTTTTTTATTTCGGAACTCATACTTGGCGAAGGCAAAACCTGCCATGGCGCTGAAGATAACAGTAAGCACAGTGCTGGATACGGCAACAATGAGACTGTTCATGACGGAACGAAAATAATCTGCCTCAAGGATTGTCCGGAAGTTATCCTTTAAAGCCGTACCAATACGGAAGGTTATCCCTGAGAAAATCATCTGGTTATCCTGGGTAGACATTACAAACATTAAAATGAAAGGCAAGATACTGATAGTTGCAATCAATACCATGAAAAGATTAACTATGACGGATACCGGTTTTATTTTTTTCTGCTTTTGGTTTGATTTCTGCATAACTATTCCTCCTTATTCCTGTTTATAATGGAAAAATACAGGAAAGAAAAAATCAGGATAACGACAAACATTGCATATCCGGTGGCAGCGCCGTAACCACTTTGGCCTGATATAAAGGCAGTGTCAAGAAATTTCATATTCATCGTCTGTGCCGCATTTCCTACTCCGCCCTTGTAGTCTCCGAAAAGCATCAGCGGTTCTTCAAATATTTTCAGGCATCCAATGATCCCTATGGTAGTCTGGAACACGATAATAGGTTTCATAATTGGAAGTATGACATATAGGATGGCTTTAGGAGCAGAGGCACCGTCAACCTTTGCCGCATCATAAATTTCACTTGAAATTCCCTGCAGACCTGAAAGATAAATGACTGCTACATAACCGATATACCGCCAGTTGGTAATAAATGCCACGAGTGGTTTGGAAATGGCAGGATTGTGGAGCCAATCTATGTTTTTACTTATAATTCCCAAATCCCGCAGCATTACATTGATTATGCCAAAGTTCTTGTCAAGCATTGTGGAAAAAATAATTCCTATGGCAATCGGCGCGGTTACATAAGGCAGAAACATGGCGTTGCGCACGTAGGTATTGCCCCATTTAATAAAGCCGTAATTTAAAAGAAGAGCTACAATCAGTCCAAGGATCTGTATCGGTATCATTGCTTCCAGAACCAGAATTAAGCTGTTAAATAAAGAATGGTAAAATGCGGTGTCTCTTAAAAGGGAGGAATAATTCCGGAACCCTATAAATTCCATTGGACCAAACCCCTTCCATTTTGTCAGACTGATATAAAAACTGAACAAAATAGGAAACAGATTAAAAATCAAGTAGGTTGCAAAAAAAGGCAGGATAAAAATAACTGGCCAGTTTGTCTTTCTTTTTTTCTTCATATAAGTCCTCCCGGGATGTATATATGGTTTAAGAGAGGCCTGCGGCCGGAATGCTACCGGCGGCAGGCCCTTTATGTTACTTCTGATAATCAGGATTTGATGAAATCAAATCTTCTTCCACTTTATCTGCAAGCTCCTGCGCCGTTCCTGAATCCAGGGACTGGGCAAAGAAGGACATGCTGCTGTAGAACATGGAATCATCAGACAAAGGTCTGAGAACCGTCATTTCATCCATTTCCTTCAGATAAAAATCCGTTACATTTTGGTTGGCAAAGAACTCGTTGGGCTTATATAGGTATTCGGATGAATAAGCTGCTTTAACTCCAGGATAAAAATGGATAAGTTCATATTTATTCTGTGCACCCTGAGGAGAAAGCTCATATTTCATCCAGGCTGCCACCGCCTCTTTATTCTGGCTTTGGTTATACATTCCCCACCAGATGCCGCCCCAGTTATAAGCGCCGCCGGGTACGGAGGTAACACCCCAGTTGCCTGCACCGTCAGGATCGTTAGGTTCTATAACGAAGCTCTGGAACCAGCAGGAGCCGGGATAACATAATACATTTCCCTGGGCAAAGGAAGCATTCCAGGCGGGAGTCCAGATGTCCATACCACTGTCAATATTAGCCGCTTTAACCTCTTTCAGTAATTCGAAGGTATCCGTGAAGTTTTCAGCAACCATAAGCTTATTCCCATCCTTCCAGCTTAACCCTGTCTGGTTTACCATGGGATAAACGAGGGAGTCCATGCCGGGGATCATGCTCACGCTGCCGCCTGACTTTGCGACCACATCCTTGCCGACTTTAATGAAATCCTGCCAGGTGGGCATCATGGCTGCTATTTCTTCCGGATCATCCGTACCCAGATACTCCTTTGCCAAATCCCGTCGATAGAAGAGTCCGCCAGGAGCAGCGGTATTAGGTATGCCGATAAAAGTTCCTTCATTATCAGTGCCGATATCCACCAGATAAGGGATAAGAAGATCCTTATCAATATTATAGGGTTCGGCGCTGATATCCTCACAGATTCCCATTTCATAGAATTTGCCAACCATACCGATTTCCATCGCAAGAATATCAGGGATTTCTCCGCCGCTGGTAAGGGCTGTCTGGAGCTTTTGGAGATAGTCCTCTGCAGAGGCTATAGTAACAAATTCGAAGGTTACATTAGGATAAATGTCATTCATTTTCTCAACCATGGTAAAGAAATTGGGATCCCAGCTCCAGAATAAGATATTTCCTGTAATTTCCTCCGGTGACTTTCCGTTTACGTAAAAATATTCATCGTCTGCCGGAATGTAGCTTGCTGTATCGGCTGAGGCTTCGGAGGCAACAGGAGTGCTTTCCTGCGCCGGAGATTCCGGTTGAGCTGCTTCTGTTTTTTCCTCTTCTGCAGTGGTGCTTGCAGGAACTGACGGAGCAGGACTGCTTCCGCAGCCAATGCAGGAGAAAGCCATTAAAAGCGATGCCGCAGTAAAGGCCAGAATACGTTTATAAATACTGTTTTTCATACAATCCCTCCTTAAGAAATATGTAAAAAGTGAAGGCGCCCTGTTGATATTTTTATTATACTTAAGGCCGGATTTATTTATAGATGAAGATATTATTATTTTTTAAGAGATATTATGATGCTGCTCAAGTTGATTATCCTTGAATTGGTAAGGGCTGAAGCCTGTCATTTTTTTGAATATCTGACCAAAATACTGAACACTTCCAAATCCGCACATTTCTGCGATGGTATATACCTTGAGATTGCTGGTCAGTAAAAGTTTTTTTGCTTTTTTTAATCTGTACTGAATCAGAAAATCACTGATATTTATTCCGGTTTCCTTTTTGAAAATCTGACTGAGATAAATCCGGCTTATCCCTACGTATTCGGCAATGTCTTCTAAAGTAATAGCTCTGGAATAATTGGTCTTCATATAGTCAATTGCTGACAAAATTTTTGAACTGCATCCGAGAAACTCTGTTTCTTCCCCCAGCATTTCATATGCTTCACCATAAGCTTCCTGTAAATCTTTCCAGTGTGAATAGGCATGGGTACTGATACCGGCAATCCAGCTGATATTTCTGCTTTCAAAGAACTGATATACCATAGTAAGGACAGCTTTCAAATCCGTTTTCAGATCGGCAATGCTGCTTTGTGTGTCATTTGTAAGAATCAGACAGTAAATATTCGCTTCCTCACGGAATAGCAGAAGACGGCCGGAAGCAGCTTCGGGGCAGCAATTATTGATATAGCGAAAAAGTTCCTGGGCATCTGTTTCTGATAAGTTTTCGTTACCTGATGAGGAAAGTTGAAAACAGCCTGTCATATAACAGGATTGAAGATCTGGAATGATGCCGTTTATTATGTGGTTATGAATTTCAGAATCACTCAAATCATTGTGAATCAATTTATGGAGGATTTCCTGCCGCAAAACCCTGAGCCCCTCTCCTGCAGTCAACTCCTTACGGAAAATGGAATCCAGCCTTTTCAAAAGTGCGGCGAGATCAGTTTCTTCACAGGTATGCTTTAATAGATAATCAACAGCGCCGAGGCGAAGCGCTTCCCTTACATAGTCAAATTCGTCATAACAGCTTAAAACAATGACCTTGGCAGGATTCTGTACCGCCTTAAGCTGACGAAGAAGCTCCAGCCCATCCATGACAGGCATTTTAATATCGGTAAAGACAACATCAGGGCGGAGGGTAGCTATTAGCTCAAGCGCCTGCTTTCCATTAGCGGCCTCCCCGCATAGCCGGTATCCGAAATTTTCCCATATAATACCGGATTTCAGGCTTTGCCGTGACAGCAGCTCGTCGTCAACTATGAATACTTTTTTCATATCGTTTATCCTCCCTGATTGCAGGTATTTTAAGCCGGACATGAATTCCCCCGGCAGGGTTGGCCTTTAGCAGGATTCCATATTCTGCTGAAAAATTGATTTTGACACGGTGATTAATATTTTCTATGCCGATATTTTTCAACTTTCTTACCTCAAATGAGTTATTACCATATTCCTGATATTGATCTGCTTCCAGAAGACAGTTCAGTTCCTCTATTTTTTCCGGGGACATACCTATGCCGTTATCATAAATATCTATTATAATATCGTTGCTCATCCTGGTGAGCATGGTATGAATTTTCCCGCTGCCTTTAGGAAGTATGCCGTGAAAAAGGGCATTTTCTATCAGTGGCTGGATAGAAAAGCGGGGGATAAGGTAATTGATAATATCGGGTGATGTAATTTGACACTCATAATCCACAACATCCTCTCCATAACGGACCTTTTGAATATGTAAATAATCATTGGCCAGTTCCAACTCCTGGGATATCGTAATAAATTCGTCAGAAGCCAGGCTGGCGCTGCTCAGATGTATCAAAGACACAGTTATATCCCGAATGTCAGGAGTGTTGTGGAGTTTCGCAAGGTAGCGTATTGAATTCAGGGTATTATATAAAAAATGAGGATTAATCTGTGCCTGAAGGGCATATAGTTCAGCCTGCCTTTTACTGCGTTCTTTATTTTTTACCTGTTCAATTAAATTCCGTATTTGGGTAAGCATAGAATTGTAACCCTCTACCAGAGAGAGGAGTTCATCCTGATTATGGTAGGAAACAAAGCTGTTCAGGTTACCTTTTTCAACTTCCTTCATGGATGTAATCAGCATGCCAATTGGCTTATACATGGAATTAATAATCGGGCGGCTGATAATAATCGCAGCAAGAATACAAATAACAAACAAAATCAGGGTCAGGTTCATCTGAATTACAATTGAACGGGCGAACAGATTATAAGGAATAAGCGCGCACAATGTCCAGCCTGTGAGAGGGGAGGTTTCCGTAAGGCATAAGAATTTCTCATTATTTATTTTTATGGAGCCATCTTTTTTTGATATTGAAAAGTTCAGGGCATTAACAAATGCTTCATTTGACAGAGGATATTTTCCGGAACGGCACAGGACGGTTTTCTTATTGTTAATAAGAAATGTCTCACCACTCATGGGCAGCGAAAAGTCATACAGAACCTGGTTAATTACGCGGGTATCCATATCTACAATAAGCCTGCCCAGCTTTTGGTTCCCGGTATAAAGAGAATAAATATTCTTCTCAAAGGAAATCACAGGAGTATGCTGGCTGATATATGGTGCATAATGAACGTCTGATAAACACAGAGAAGAGGTTTGTGGGTCACAATTTATTTCAGGGGCGGCCATTCCCTGCAGAGAGTTGTCCAGAATCTGGTTATCCAGATTAACAAGATACACCTTAGGAACATAAGGCCTTGTAGCAGAATATTTCTTAATGGTTCGTTCCAGCGCGCGGAGGGTAGATTTTGTTTCCAGACTGCTGTAATCCACTTTTTCTGATAAAGCAGTCTGCACTTCAGCTTCGGGCAGAATACCGGATGCCAGGTTGTTGATATCTTCAAAAAAATAATCAATATTTGATAGCCCCAACCGCAGTGATTCATGAACGGAATCAGTCAGATTCTGTTCCAGGATAATATATGTCTGGTAAGTATTGGCAGCCTGAAGCGCGGCCAGAGCGGAGATGATTAACAAGGAAAAGGATAATATCATTTTACGTCGGAGTGAGGTGACATGAAAATATTTTCTGAGCAGATGTTTCATGGAAAAGCCCCCTGTATATAAAATAAATGCGAAAACAACATAAATGTAGTGTTTGGGTTAAGTATAGCATACAGGAAAATAAAATAAAATTTTTCTGAGGATAAAAAACAGGAAAAACTTGCCACCAATAGTGATTCCCGGTATTCTTAATGAAATGGAAGTAAAATATTTACAACACAAACATATAAATCTTCATCAATATAAAAGAAAGGCATCCCTATGGTAAATATCCGCAAAACCCCCACCCAGCTCATCACAGACCGTCTGCTCATCCGCCCCTTCACCCCGGAAGACACCGATGCGTTTTTTGCGCTCATGTCCGACCGGGAGATAAACACCTTCCTCCCCTGGTTCCCCTTACAGACTAGAGCGGAAGCGGAGCAGTTCCTTGAAGAACGTTATCTGAGCCGCAGTGAGGAACCTGACGGCTTCCATTATGCCATATGTCTTAAGACAGATAATATCCCCATTGGCTATATCAACGTGGACGCGGGGGAAAGCCATGATTTCGGCTATGCCCTGAGAAGGGACTGCCAGCATAAGGGCATTATGACAGAAGCTGCCCTCGCGGTGCTGGAGGAAATCAGAAAAGCCGGAATTCCATACATAACGGCGACACATGATGTAAAGAACCCGGCAAGCGGAAAGGTGATGAAACGCATGGGCATGACCTACCGCTATTCTTACGAGGAACCGTGGCAGCCTAAAAATATCCTGGTCACCTTCCGAATGTACCAGCTGAATCTTGACGGCAGGAAGGATCGGGTATACATGGAGTACTGGAACCGTTACCCTGTCCATTATATTGAGAAGGATGTATAAGCCCTTTTTTTATCGCAACAAGTCAAAAAACGGCCGCAGTTCTTTTCACTGCTGTCTCGGAACCCCTTGCCACCCGCCGGCTTTCGCTGTATCCTAAAGAAAAGCCGGGACGACGATGAAAATCGGTTCCATATACGGAGGAGCTTTATGATTATATTGATTGCCGGGAGCACCCATGCCGGAAAGACCCTTTTTGCCCAGAAACTTCTGGAAGCCTATTCCTATCCTTATCTGTCCATCGACCACCTGAAAATGGGCCTGATCCGCAGCGGCCGCACATCCCTGACGCCGGAAAGCGATGGCAGGCTGCTGACGGATTATCTGTGGCCTGTTGTGCGGGAGATGATCAAAACTGCCATTGAGAACAAACAGAACCTGATAGTTGAAGGCTGCTATATCCCCTTTGATTTTAAAAAGGATTTCGAACCGGAATATTTGCAGGAAATCCGCTATGTCTGCCTTGTTTTCAGCGAAAACTATATCCGCGCCCATTTCGCTGACATCAGGGCCCATGGAAGCGATATTGAAGACCGCATGGAGGATGAATATCTGGAGCTGGAGCCATTGGTTGACAAGAACAGGGAAAACCTGGAGCAGTGCAGGGCATACGGCCTGGAATATGTTCTAATTGATAAAACATATGAAATTACCTGGAGGCCGCAGCCGTAAGGCACTGTTAAGCAGCCGGCTCCCTCGGAGCAGCCCTGTATCTTTCGGGATAACGCGTTCTGCCGGAATGCCTCCTGGAAGCAGTTTCATTCTTGCCGCAACACCGTTTTCGCGGTATCCTGTGTAAAGCAGGGGTTCGGTCCACAGAAGCCTTTATGCGGCAAAGCTTACGTTGAGGCTGAGGTTCACCTTAAGGATCACCAATCCGGCAGAAAGCCTGTCAGAAGAAAGACGAATAACCTATGAAATTTTTACTCACAGCAGTGAATGCAAAATATATCCATTCCAACCCGGCCATTTACAGCCTGCGCGCCTACAGCATCCGGAAGGAGCCGGCGCTTGAGGAGCATATGGAGCTGGCCGAATACACCATCAACCAGCCCTTCCAGGAGATACTGGCGGACATTTATGGCAGAAAGCCGGACTGTATCGCGTTTTCCTGCTATATCTGGAACTGGGAAATGATTCAGGATATCACCCGGGAGCTTGCCAAGATCCTGCCTGATGTGCCGATTTGGCTGGGCGGACCGGAAGTATCCTACAATCCGGAAGAAATCCTGGGAAAAATGCCTTTTCTCACCGGGGTTATGGTGGGTGAGGGAGAGGTGACCTTCCACGATCTGCTTGTATTTTATAAAGATAAGCTTTCCTCCGGAACGTGGCAGCCGGATACAGATGAAGAGGATACACTGCAGAAAATCCCCGGCATTGTTTTCCGAAGAACCCCGGAAAAGCCGGGCAAAACTCCGGAGGCCTACGCCGCTGCATGCAAAACCCCGGGAACCTGCACAGCAGCAGGCGCCCTTTCCGTCTGCCGCACCGCTCCCCGCAGCCTCACGGATATCAGTGACATCCCTTTTTTCTACAACGAAGAGGACATTGGCGATTTCCACAACCGTATCATTTACTACGAATCCAGCCGCGGCTGCCCTTACCGTTGCAGCTACTGTCTTTCTTCCATAGATAAAACGGTCCGCCTGCGCAGCCTGGAGCTGGTGGAAAAAGAGCTTCAGTTTTTTCTGGATAAAAAGGTCCCTCAGGTCAAGTTCGTAGACCGTACCTTCAACTGTAACCATGCCCATGCCCAGGCGATTTGGCGTTACATCAGCGAACATGACAACGGAGTCACTAATTTTCATTTTGAAATATCCGCGGATATCCTGAACGAAGAAGAGCTTCGGCTTCTGCGCTCCCTGCGCCCGGGACTGGTGCAGCTGGAAATCGGTGTGCAGTCCACCAATCCACAGACCATCCGGGAAATACGGCGCGCCATGGACTGGGAGAAGCTGAAAAAAATAGTGGCCTCCATCCAGGAGGGTCAGAATATCCATATCCATCTGGATTTGATTGCCGGCCTTCCCTGCGAGGATCTGGAAAGCTTCCGCCGTTCCTTCAACGATGTTTATGCCTGCCGCCCGGAACAGCTGCAGCTGGGCTTCCTGAAGGTCCTGAAGGGCTCTTATATGCATGAGAAGGCTTCGGAATATGGGATACATTATACGGATAAGCCTCCCTATGAAGTCCTTTTTACCCGCTGGCTCCCCTATGGGGATGTCCTTTCCCTTAAAAAAATTGAAGAAATGGTTGAGCTGTACTACAACAGCGCCCAATTCACAAATACCCTGCCGGTTCTGGAAGCTGTTTTTCCAAATCCCTTCCGTCTTTACGAGGAGCTGGCGGCCTATTATGAAAAGAAGGGATACTTTATCAACAATCCCGCAAGAAGCTACCGCTACCAGGTGCTTCTGGACTTTGCCCTTTCTGTGGACCCGGAGAGGGAGAGCCTTTACAGGCAGCTCCTGACGCTGGACATGTATCTGAGGGAAAATCTGAAGAGCCGCCCGGATTTTGCCCTGAATTTACAGGAGATTCCCGAAATCAAGGAAAAAATAAACGGATTTTACCGCAAAGAGGAAAAAGAACCTCTTTTCCTGCAGGATTATGTGGACGATGGCTTTAATTCACGCCAGATGGCAAGAATGACCCACATCGAATGCTTCCGCCTGCCCGTATGGGAAAGCCCTGTCCCCGGGATGATGGAAACGTTCCCGGAAGAAAAAATTTATTTCCTGCTGTTTGATTACAGAAAGAGAAACCCTCTGAACCAGGAAGCCCGTACCATCCTGCTTCCGCTTTAAAGGAGAATGGAAATTGAGACAAAAAGAAAGAATAGAAAATATACTGAAGCTCCTGGACGAGCGCTATGGCACAGATATCATCTGCTATCTGGATCATGAAAATGCATGGCAGCTACTGATAGCCACGATTCTCAGCGCCCAGTGCACGGACGCCAGGGTTAACGTGGTGACTAAAGACCTGTTCCGGAAATATCCGGGCGTGGAGTACTTTGCCCGGGCAGATTTGAAGGAGCTGGAGCAGGATATCCGATCCACCGGTTTTTATCATAATAAAGCAAAAAATATTATCGCCTGCTGTCAGGACCTGGTTGAAAAATTCGGCGGGGAAGTGCCGGAATCCATCGAGGATCTCACCTCTCTTGCGGGTGTGGGGCGGAAAACCGCCAACGTAATCCGCGGGAATATTTACAATGAGCCAAGCATTGTGGTGGACACTCATGTAAAAAGAATTTCCAACCGGCTGGGCCTGACGAAGGAGGAGGATCCGGTCAAGGTGGAATATGACCTGATGAAGGTTTTGCCCAAAGACCACTGGATACTTTACAACCTGCAGATTATCGCGCTGGGACGGGAAATCTGCAAAGCGCCCACCGCAAAATGTGACGCGTGTTTTTTAACGGAGTTCTGTCCATACTATAAGAAGAACAGCGGTAAGAAAACAACAAACAAAAAGACGGAAGGTGCGAGGTGAACGGGCCGGTGAAGGACTATGTCTGCCTGGATTTGGAGACCTCAGGGCTGTATCCCAGACTGGATAAAATTATTGAAATAGGCGCGGTTAAGGTATTGGGCGGCGTAGCTGCGGAGCGTTTCCAGACGTTTGTCAATCCGGGGCGTAAGCTGTCCGGGCATACGTCTGAAATTACGGGGATTACGGATCGGGATCTGGAATCGGCCCCGTATATTGAGGAGGCGCTTCCTGAGTTCCTGGCCTTTGCCGGGGAGCTTCCGCTTCTGGGGCACAGTGTCCTTTTTGACTATTCCTTTATGAAAAAAGCGGCGGTGAACCAGGGACTGACATTTGAACGCACAGGCGTGGATACGCTGAAGCTGGCGAGGAAATTCCTGCCGGAGCTGGAAAGCAAAAACCTGGGGTTTTTATGCAGGCATTTTGGAATCAGCCATACGGCCCACAGGGCGCTGGGGGATGCCATGGCGACGCAGCGGCTGTATGAGGTACTGTGCGGGCTTTTCCTGGAAGGGAATGAAAAGGATTTCGCGCCCCAGCCGCTTATTTACCGGGTGAAAAAGGAAGGCCCCGCCAGCAGCGCGCAGAAGGAACGGTTATATAAACTGACTGCGGCTCATAAACTGGAACTGGACGCTGATATTGAAAAAATGACGAAAAACGAAGCCAGCCGCACCATAGACAAAATTCTGGCCCAATACGGAAAAATCCCGGAGAAAGAGAAGTTTTGACGCGTAACAGTTCAGGCAGGTTTGCGCATTCACTGCGCAAACCGTGAGAAAACGTGGTGGCAGCAGGCATCCGCCCCTCGCCGAAGGCGGCTTTTATGGGTGGATGCAGTAACAGTTTGTCCGAAGGGTGAACTGTTACTTTGATGTTGATTTTCGGCTTATCTTTGCTTGCAAAACAGGAAGCTTTCATATATAATAAGCATCTGAACAAGTAGGATAAGCATGGAAATGTCGGGAGGCATAAGAAAATGTTTAATTTCAATAATAAAAAAACGAGAAGAGTTGTTTCCTCAGTCATCATCATCATACTGGTGCTGGCAATGGTCGTACCGACACTGCTGTATTTTCTGTAAGGATAGGAGCAGCTTATGAAGAAATGGATTTGGACACTTGTCTTTGTACTGGCCATAGGAGCCGCGGCACTTTCCGCGGGACTTCACTCCCGGGCACAGGCAAAGCCGGATGATACGATACTGGAAGGCGTGTACGCCGGAGATATTTCACTTTCAGGAATGACCAGGGAAGAGGCGAAAGCCGCCATACAGTCCTATGTGGATTCACTGGCCGCCAGCACCATTACTCTGAACGTAGTGGAAGGCAATACGGTGAATGTAACCGCCTCCGAGCTTGGACTTGGCTGGGCGAACCCGGAGCTTGTTGAGGAAGCGGTGAACCTTGGGAAATCCGGCAACGTGGTGGTACGCTATAAGGCCCTGAAGGATCTGGAGCATCAGAATAAGGTCTATGATATCGCTTTTTCCTTTGACCGGGAAGCGATTGCATCGGTTGTGGAAAATAAATGCGACGCCTTTAACGTGGAGGCGGTGAACGCCCATCTGAAGAGAGTGGATGGCGCTTTTGTGATTGAAGACGGACAGACCGGCGTTGTAGTTGACAACGCAGCTTCCGAGAATGCGATATATGACTATCTGACCACCCAGTGGAAGGGCGGGGATGCCGCCGTGGATCTGGCGGTTACCGAAGAGGTTCCCCAGGGAAACAAAGAAGAGCTGGCGAAGGTTAAGGATGTGCTCGGCAGCTATACCACGAGCTTTTCTTCCTCAGGAAAGGACAGGAGCGCCAACGTGACTAATGGCTGCAGCCTGATTAACGGAACGACCATTTACCCCGGAGAAACCTTCTCCACCTATGAGACCGTCAGCCCCTTTACTGCGGATAACGGATACTATATGGCCGGTTCCTACCTGAATGGCCAGGTGGTGGACAGTATCGGAGGCGGTATCTGCCAGGTATCCACGACCCTTTACAATGCGGTTCTGAAGGCGGAGCTTCAGGTGGAGGAAAGGCACAACCACTCCATGATTGTTGGATATGTAAAGCCCTCCATGGACGCGGCCATCGCCGAATCCGCAGGGAAGGATTTCCGGTTTACCAACAATACGGGCTATCCCATATATATTGAAGGCTATACAAGCAATAAAAATATTACGTTTACCATTTACGGCGTGGAAACAAGGGATCCGGGCCATGTGGTAACCTATGAAAGCGAAGTCCTGGAAACCATCCAGCCTGCCTCTGAAAGCATCGTACAGACTACCTCCCAGCCCATAGGCTTCGTGGATGTACAGTCCGCGCATGTGGGCTACAAGGCAAGGCTGTGGAAGGTGGTAACGGAAAACGGCGTTGAGGTCAGCAGAGAGCAGATCAACAGCAGCAGCTACAAGATGGTTCCCCGTACGGCAACGGTAGGTGTTGCCACGAACGACACAAACGCTTATAATGAAATGCAGGCGGCGATTGCCACCGGAAGCATCGACCAGGTGAAGAGCGTGGCGGCGGCTTTGAAGAACGGTCAGAGTAGTGCCCCGGCGGGTAATCCCGGTGTGGATCCTGCGCTCGCGGCCATTTTGGCAGGAAAGTCGCCTGAAGAACAGGCGGCGCTGATCCAGCAGTACAATGAACAGCTGGCACAGCAGCAACAGCAGGCAGGACAGTAATGTCTGCCAACCAGTGTGAATACAGGTGGGAACGCGCATGAAAATCGGCAAGGTGCCCGAGAGCGTCTTAAAACGCTCTGTATTAAGACAACTGAAAACCCGAAGGGATGAAATCGTACTTGGCGCAGGTCTGGGGGAAGACTGCGCCATTTTGGCACCCGGCGGGGGAGAAGTTGTGCTTTTTTCCTCGGATCCGGTAACCGGCGCCGGTAAGGATATCGCCCTTTACGGGATACATGCGTCCGCCAATGATATAGCAGCCGCCGGCGCGGAGCCGGTGGCGGTCCTTCTCACCCTTCTTCTGCCCCCGGACTGTGAGGAAAGGGAGCTGAAGGAACTGATGGCCCAGGCGGAAGCGGTCTGCGCCTCCCTGCACGTTCAGATCGCAGGAGGGCATACCGAGGTCACTGACGCGGTAAACCGTATTGTCCTTACCGTAACAGCCATAGGCAGGGCCAAAGAAGGAGATACCGTTGCCACCGGGACCGCAAAACCGGGGAACGATATCGTAGTGACAAAATGGATCGGCCTGGAAGGAACCTCCATCGCCGCCAGGGAAAAGGAGAAGGAGCTTCTGGAGCGTTTTCCCGCATACCTGGTGGAGGAGGCGAAGGGCTTTGACAAATATCTCTCTGTTATCCCGGAGGCTGCAGTCGCCGGCAAGTCCGGCGTTTGTGCCATGACAGATGTAACCGAAGGAGGCATCTTCGGTGCACTCTGGGAAATGGCGGAAAGCTCAGGCGTCGGACTGGAAATCGATCTTAAAAAGCTGCCCATCCGTCAGGAAACGGTTGAAATCTGCAATCAGCTGGATCTCAACCCTTATGAACTGATATCAGGAGGCTGTCTTCTGATTGCAGCGGATAATGGAACAGATCTTATACGGAATCTGGAAAAAGAAAATATCCCGGCCGCGATCGTGGGTAAAGCGACCGGAGGGAACGACCGGGTTATCCGGAACGGGGAAGAAAAACGCTTCCTTGAACCGCCCAAAACGGATGAGCTTTACAAAATAAGCTTTGGAGAAGCCGAAAGCTGAACCAGGAAGGGAGTCATTATGAGAGATTTAAGAGAACAATTACTGGGAATTATTGAGAAAAACAGCCGCATTGATTTAAAAGAGCTGGCTGTGATACTTGGCGTGGAAGAAGTAGATGTGGTGAATGAACTGGCGGCTATGGAATCGGAAGGAATCATCTGCGGTTACCATACGCTGATTGACTGGGATAAGACCAGCCTGGATAAAATATCCGCGCTGATAGAGGTGCGCGTAACCCCTCAGAGAGGCCAGGGCTTTGACAACATTGCCGAGCGCGTGTATAAGTATCCGGAGGTGAACGCCGTATATCTGATTTCCGGCGGCTTTGATCTTCTGGTAACCCTGGAGGGAAGGAACCTGAAGGAAATTTCCAGCTTTGTATCTGAGAAGCTGTCTGCGCTGGACGGAGTCCTGAGCACGGCTACTCATTTTATCCTGAAAAAATACAAAGACCACGGAACCATTCTTGCAAAGAAAAATGAAGATACAAGGGAGAAAATTACGCCATGAGAAATCCGCTGTCCGATAAAATAGTCGATATCAAACCGTCGGGCATCAGGAAATTCTTTGACATCGTAAGCGAAATGGATGATGCTATTTCCCTCGGTGTTGGTGAACCCGACTTCGATACCCCCTGGCACATCCGGGATGAGGGTATCTATTCCCTGGAAAAGGGAAGAACCTTCTACACCTCCAATGCAGGTCTGAAGGAACTGAAGATTGAAATCTGCAATTACCTGGAACGCCGTTTTCATCTTACATACAACTATGCCAATGAGGTGCTGGTTACCGTAGGCGGTTCGGAGGCCATTGACATTGCCCTGCGTACCATGGTCAATCCGGGGGATGAGGTGCTCATTCCCCAGCCCAGCTACGTATCCTACGAGCCCTGCGCCGTGCTGGCCGATGCCGTTCCGGTCATCATCAACCTGAAGGCTGAGAATGAATTCCGTCTCACCGCACAGGAGCTTCGGGATGCCATTACGGACAAAACCAAGGTGCTTGTGCTTCCTTTCCCCAACAACCCCACGGGGGCGATTATGGAAAAGAAGGATCTGGAAGAGATTGCGGAGGTGATTCTGGAAAAGGATCTGTTCGTTATTTCTGATGAAATTTACAGTGAACTGACTTATAAAGCGGATCATGTCTCCATTGCAAGCATTCCGGGCATGCAGGAAAGAACCATCCTGATCAATGGTTTTTCCAAATCCTATGCCATGACCGGCTGGCGTCTGGGCTATGCCTGCGGGCCGAAGATCATCATTGAGCAGATGCTGAAGATCCATCAGTTTGCCATCATGTGCGCGCCCACCACAAGCCAGTATGCGGCGGTGGAAGCCCTGCGCAACGGCGACGACGATGTGGTGGAGATGCGGGAAGCCTATAACCAGAGACGGCGCTACCTGATGTATGCCTTCAAGGAAATGGGGCTGCCCTGTTTTGAACCCTACGGCGCTTTTTATGTATTTCCCTGCATCAGGGAATTCGGCATGACCAGCGATGAGTTCGCCACACGCTTCCTGCAGGAGGAAAAAGTGGCAGTGGTTCCTGGAACCGCATTCGGGGACTGCGGAGAAGGCTTTATCCGTATTTCCTACGCCTATTCCCTCGAAAATCTGAAGGTTGCCATCGGCAGGCTGGCGGATTTCGTGGCAAGGCTGAAGAAGGAACAGGCAAGGTAACAGCCAGCGGCGCCTGCTGTTCCAGGCAGTGGGGAAAGAGCTGACAGTTATCATTTTGGCATTGTAATACTGCCGCCGGACGCCGGCGGTTCCAGCAGCCCTGTATCCTGTTTAATTCAGGAGACGGGGCTGCCGCTTTTATAAAAATAAAACGAAAGACATCGGGGAGAATTGAAATGAATATTGTACTGCATCAGCCGGAGATCCCGGCTAATACCGGAAATATCGGCAGGACCTGCGTAGCCACGGGTTCCGTCCTGCATCTCATAGAGCCGCTTGGCTTCCGTCTGAACGAAAAGGAAATCAAAAGGGCGGGCATGGATTACTGGAAGGATCTGGACGTACGGCGCTATATCAATTATGAAGACTTCCTGGAGAAAAATCCCGGGGCGAAAATATGGATGGCCACCACCAAGGCAAAGCATGTATACACTGACGTTGCCTTCGGCCCGGACGACTATATTATGTTCGGCAAGGAAAGCGCGGGAATCCCGGAAGAAATCCTGGTGGAAAATGAAGATACCTGTATCCGTATCCCCATGCTGGATAAAATCCGTTCCCTGAATTTAAGCAATTCCGTTGCGGTTGTGCTTTATGAGGCCCTGCGCCAGAACAGCTTCGAAGGAATGCTCCTCGAAGGCGACCTCCACAGACTCCATTGGAGGTAGTGGGACGCCTTCCCGTTATAGTTCTCCCCCGCGGGATTCCTGCCCGCCGTTCTGTTACGCACCGCTTTCTGGCCGCTCCCCGCGTCTGTCCGGCCGGGTATTATTTTCTGTGTGGACAGACGACTGAAAGTCGTCTTGCTTTCGCTCGGTTAAAAACGCAGCGGTACTAACGCCGCACAATACGCGGCGTAAGGACCGGCGTTTTTAAACGGCCCTTACAGAAAACAATACCCGGCCGGACAGACGCGGGGAGCGGCCAGAAAGCGGTGCGTAACAGAGCGGTGGGCAGGAATGTGCGGGGGAGAACTATAACGGGAAGGCTGGGCCAGGGGTGTGATTGTTCAGGCAGGTCTGTGTTGATGGTATGTGTAGATAGTATAAAGAGTTATTATAAAGATATAAAGAGATAGTATAATTTGTACAGTAATTGTGATTGCTGTGTTGGGGGAATTGTGTTAGACTGGACATACAAAGAGGAGAGCATCGATGGTGATGGCTTTCTGAGAATATTTTTCGGGAGAAGGATTCGGGAGAGACAACTTAATTGCGCCGAAGGGGCATAAACTCTCAGGCAAAAGGACCGGATTTGGACGAAGCTCTGGAAAGGTGAAGTGCAAAAATAGGAAGCAGGATTTGAAGTGCACTGTTGCCACCGACGAGGCAGCCTCTTGTTATGCTGAGGGGTAATCTTTCAGGTACGAAGACAGGGAAGGCATATGGCTATTAACGCCGTATGCCTTTTTGCGTGTATGTGTATTATTTTGCAGGTGTGTTTTTGCGAGTGCTGCAGGGATTCAGGAATTGGATTGGGCAGGGGGCTTGAATTTTGTCTGGTAAGAAGGAAGGAGCTGGGAAGTGATGGATGAGAAGAAGACTTCGCTGTATGACGTTCATGTGAAGTATGGCGGGAAGATGGTGCCGTTTGCAGGGTATCTTTTGCCGGTGCAGTATGAGGGGTACGGGGTGATTCGGGAGCATATGGCGGTGAGACGGGACTGCGGGCTTTTTGATGTATCCCATATGGGGGAAATACTTTGTGAAGGGGAGGGGGCGTTGGATAACCTGAATTATCTGCTGACGAATGATTTTACGAATATGCGTGACGGTCAGGCCAGGTATAGTCCCATGTGTAATGAAAACGGCGGGGTGGTGGATGATCTGATTGTTTATAAGGTCAGGGATAACCATTATTTTATTGTGGTGAACGCGGCAAATAAGGATAAGGATTTTGCGTGGATGCTGGAGCATCAGAGGGGCGGTGCCAAATTCCGGGATATTTCGGATAATGTGGGGCAGATAGCGCTTCAGGGGCCGAAGGCCCGGGGGATTCTTGGCAGGATTGCAGGGGAAGAGGTTATTCCTGAGAAGTATTATAGCTGTATTTTTGAGGGGGAAGCGGCGGGTATCCGGTGCGTTATCTCCAGGACCGGTTACACCGGCGAGGATGGGTTTGAGTTGTATATGGCGGCCGGGGACGCGCCGGCGTTGTGGGAAGCGTTGATGGAGGCCGGAAGGGAGGAGGGGCTGATTCCCTGCGGGCTGGGGGCGCGTGATACGCTCCGGCTGGAGGCTGCCATGCCGCTATATGGCCATGAAATGGATGATACGATTTCTCCTCTGGAGACAGGGCTTTCTTTTGCGGTAAAAATGAAGAAGAATTTTATCGGCAGGGATGCTCTTGAGAAACAGGGAACCCCGCCAAGAAAAAGGGTTGGCCTGAAAGTCACGGGAAGAGGAATTATCAGGGAGCAGGCCGGAGTATATGCGGGAGATGGGAAAATCGGGGTTACGACTTCCGGAACCCATGCGCCTTACCTGGGATATCCGGTGGCTATGGCGCTGCTTCAGGCGGAGGAGGCAGTGCCGGGAAGGCTGGTGGAGGCCGAGGTGCGGGGCCGCCGCGTGGAAGCGGAAATCGTGGAGCTTCCTTTTTATAAAAGGTAAGGGTTCAGTTCTTTTACAGTTATTGCAGGGGAAAGCTATAAAATTTAAATAAAAGTGCCTGAAGGGCATAAAACAGGAGGAAAAATATATGAATTATCCGGATAATTACAAGTATTCCAAATCTCATGAATGGGTTTTATTTGAAGAAGACGGCAGCGCGCGGATTGGCCTTACCGATTATGCGCAGAAGGAGCTGGGTGACCTGGTATTCGTGAATCTGCCTGAGGAAGGGGATGAGGTAACCGCCGGGGAGCCCTTCGGGGATGTGGAGTCCGTAAAAGCGGTATCGGATGTGTATTCCCCGGTGACCGGAATTGTGGAGGAAATCAATGAAGAGCTGCTGGACAGTCCCGAACTGATTAATACGGATGCCAATGAAGCCTGGATGATCAGGGTAAAGGATATTACGGATCAGGAGGAGCTGCTGGACGCTGCGGATTATGAAATGTATGTGGAAACCCGGAAGCAGTAATGCGGCCGGGAAAGGGGGAAAAGGGAATGGGATCCTACATACCGACAACAGAAGAACAAAGACAGAGGATGCTGGAAACTGTGGGCCTTACTTCCACGGAGGAGCTGTTTGCGGCGCTTCCTGAGGAAGTAAAGCTGAAGGGGGAACTGCAGCTGCCTAAAGGGCTGTCAGAGCTGGGAGCTGCCCGGAAAATGGAAGGCTATGCGGAGGAAAACCGTATCTTCCGCCATATTTTCAGGGGCGCAGGCGCTTATGATCATTATATTCCGTCTATTGTAAAGGAGGTGGTTTCGAAGGAGGAATTTGTCACCGCCTATACGCCGTATCAGGCGGAAATCAGCCAGGGGCTGCTTCAGTCTATTTTTGAATATCAGACGATGATCTGCGAACTGACAGGCCTGGACGCTGCCAATGCTTCCGTTTATGACGGCGCATCCGCTGCGGCAGAGGGTGTTTTCATGTGCAGGGAAAGAAAACGCACCCGCGTGCTGGTTTCCGAAACCACCAATCCTCAGGTGACGGAGGTGATAAAAACCTATTGCCACGGCAGGCAGGCTGTTGTGGAAATGGTGCCTGCCAGGGACGGAAGCACGGATTTGGAGGCTCTGAAAAGCATGCTGGATGACACGGTGGCGTGTTTTTATGTGCAGCAGCCTAATTTTTATGGAATCCTGGAGGACGGGAGGGCATGCGCCGAGGCCGTCCATGAAAGGGGCGGGAAGCTCATCATGGGCTGCAATCCCATTGCGCTGGCTATTGTGGAGACACCCGGGGAATGCGGGGCCGATGTGGCGGTGGGGGAAGGGCAGCCGCTGGGCCTGCCATTATCCTTCGGCGGCCCTTATCTGGGCTTTATGGCAGCTTCCAGGGATATGATGCGTAAGCTGCCGGGCCGTATTGTGGGGGAAACAGTGGATTCCAGGGGAAACAGAGGCTTTGTGCTCACGCTTCAGGCAAGGGAGCAGCACATCCGCAGGGAAAAAGCAGGCAGCAATATCTGTTCCAATGAGGCGCTCTGTGCGCTGACCGCGTCCGTGTATCTGTCCGCCATGGGGCCGGAGGGGCTTACACAGACGGCTGTCCTGTGCGCCTCCAAGGCGCATTATCTGCAGAAGGAGCTGGAAAAAGCCGGGCTGCCTCCGGTTTATAAAAAAGAATTTTTCCATGAGTTTGTTACGGCTTCCCCGGTGGATGGGAATATGCTTCTGGGGGCGCTGGAGGAAAAGGGTTTTCTGGGCGGGCTTCTGCTGCCGGACGGGAACCTGCTGTGGTGCGCCACGGAAAAGAATTCGAGAGAAGAAATGGATGAGCTGGTAAGACTGGTGAAGGAGGTGTGCGGACAATGAAACTGATTTTTGAACGAAGTGTTCCGGGCAGGCGCTGCAGTATACTGCCGGAATGTGATGTGCCGGTAATCGGAACCGGGGAAAAGCTGCTTTCCGCGGCCGGAAGGAAAAGTCCGCTGCGTCTTCCCCAGGTATCGGAAAACGACATCAGCCGGCATTATACCGCGCTGGCCAATGCCACCCAAGGAGTGAATGACGGTTCCTATCCCCTGGGCTCCTGCACCATGAAATATAACCCCAAGCTGAATGACGAAATGGCTTCTCTTCCGGGCTTCGCGCGGATTCATCCCCTGCAGCCGGAGGGGACGGTGCAGGGCTGTCTGCATGTCCTTCACGATGCAGAGCGGGTTTTCTGTGAAATCACGGGAATGGATGCCATGACCTTCCAGCCGGCGGCCGGGGCGCATGGGGAGTTTACCGGCCTTCTTCTCATCCGGGCTTACCATGAAAGCCGGGGGGACGTAAAACGGACAAAAATCATCGTTCCGGATTCCGCCCACGGCACCAATCCTGCCAGCGCCACGATGGCAGGATATCAGGTCATCAATATCCCTTCCACGAAGGAAGGCTGTGTGGATTTGGAGGCGCTGAAGGCGGCGGTGGGAGAGGATACGGCAGGTCTGATGCTGACCAATCCCAATACTGTAGGGCTTTTTGACAAAAATATCCTGGAAATTACCCGCATTGTCCATGAGTCCGGCGGCCTGTGCTATTATGACGGCGCCAACCTGAATGCGGTGATGGGCGTGGCAAGGCCGGGAGATATGGGCTTTGATACGGTGCACCTGAACCTGCATAAGACCTTTTCCACGCCCCACGGAGGCGGAGGGCCGGGAAGCGGTCCGGTGGGCTGTAAGGCTTTTCTGGGAAAATTCCTGCCGGGTAAGGAAATCCGGGAAGAAAAAGGCGTTTTTTACAGAGCGGATTATGAAAAATCCATCGGCATGGTAAGGGCGTTTTACGGCAATTTCCTCGTGGTGGTGAAGGCGTTGTGTTACGCGCTTACACTGGGGGCCGAGGGGATCAGGGATGCCGCCCATATGGCGGTGCTGAATGCCAATTATCTGCGTGTCAGGCTGTCGGAGGCGTATCACATGGCCTATCAGGAAACCTGCATGCATGAGTTTGTCATGACCCTTCAGCCGGAAAAGGAGGAGCTGCAGGTCAGCGCCATGGATATTGCAAAGGCGCTGCTTGATTACGGGATTCATCCGCCTACCATGTATTTTCCTCTCATCGTGCATGAAGCGTTGATGGTTGAGCCTACGGAAACGGAATCCCCGGAGAATCTGGAGGAGCTGATTTCGGCTTTTATGGAAATTCACAGAAAGGCGCAGGAGGATCCGGAGTGGATACGCAGCGCACCCCATAAGACGGAAATTTCACGGCTGGATGAGGTGCAGGCGGCCAGGAATCCCAAACTGCATTATGAATTATGATAAAAAAAATATATACCATAGAATCCGGCTGTTTTAATCCGTATCAGAATATGGGGCTGGAAGAATATCTGATGTACCAGGCGGGAGAGGACGAATGTATTCTTTATTTGTGGCAGAATGAACGGACGGTGGTCATCGGACGGAACCAGAATGCCTGGAAGGAATGCAGGACGAAGGAGCTGGAGGCGGACGGCGGGTATCTTGCCCGCCGTCTTTCCGGCGGCGGCGCCGTATTTCATGATCTGGGGAACCTGAATTTCACTTTTCTGGCGCGCAGGTGCAATTATGATGTGGATAAACAGACGGATGTTGTCCTGGAGGCGGTGAGACGCCTGGGGCTTTCCGCCTGTAAAAGCGGCCGTAACGATATCACCATCAACGGATGTAAATTTTCAGGAAATGCGTATTATTCAACGGGAGACTGCTGTTACCATCATGGTACGATACTCATGCACGCGGATCAGGAGCAGATGGAAAAGTATCTGCATGTTTCCAGACAGAAGCTGGAATCCAAAGGGGTGGAGTCCGTGCGCAGCCGGGTCATCAATCTGTGCGATCTGATGCCGGAGCTTACGAAGGAAAGGATGGCTGTTGTGCTGAAGGAGGCCTTCGCCGGGCGCTACGGGCTGCCGGTGGAGCCGTTTCCGGGAGAACGGCTGGAGGGTGGTGAAATCCGCAGCCGGGCGGCTGCCTTTGCGTCCTGGGAATGGAAGTATGGCAGACAGATTCCCTTCAGCGATGAAATTTCCCGCCGTTTTTCCTGGGGAGAGGTACAGCTTGCGCTGAAGGCGGATGGGGGGAGGATTAGTGAATTGATCCTCCATACGGATGCGTTGGATACACAGCTGGTGACTGCGCTTACGGAGGCGCTTCCCGGAACACAGCTGACGAAGGCTGCGGTTGCGGAGGCCTTCCGGCAGATACCGGCGCAAAACAGGCTGCAGGCATCCATGAAGGATGATTTGGAAAGACTGCTGGGCCTGCTTTTATAATATGCGGCCTTTGGCAGCGGGAGGTAATTAATGGCACAGGAATTTGATTTGATTGTTATCGGCGCAGGGCCGGGAGGCTATCCGGCGGCGCTTCGCGCGGCGGAGGGCGGCCGCAGGGTGGCTGTCATAGAAAAAGATGAGCTGGGAGGAACCTGCCTGAATCGCGGCTGTATTCCCACAAAGACATTGCTTCATGCTTCAGGTTTGTACCGCAGGCTGCAGGAAGCGCAGGCGGAGGGGCTGAGCGTGTCGGAGGCTCATGTGGATATGGCCCGGCTGCAGGAACGCCGTCTTGAGGTAATCTCCTCCCTGCGGGAGGGAATTGCCGTGCAGTTTCAGAAAAAGGGTGTGATTCTTTTTACCGGTACCGGCCGGATCCTGGAAAAAGAAAAGGTGCTGGTAACGACAGGGAAAGAGGAAATTCTTCTTACAGCGCCCCGCATCCTTATCGCGGCCGGGGCTAAAACCGCTGTCCCGCCGATTCCGGGAATCAATCTGCCCGGTGTGGAGGACAGCGCCGGCCTTCTTGCAAGACAGGAACCATACGACAGCCTTATTATTATAGGCGGAGGCGTGATCGGCATGGAATTTGCCTCCTTCTATTCTGACCTGGGAAAAAAGGTCACCGTCCTGGAGGCCATGGATCGGATTTTGCCCGGCATGGATCGGGAGATTTCCCAGAATTTGAAAATGATACTGAAAAAAAGAGGTGTGGATATCCATACAAAAGCTTCCGTAACCCGTGTGGAAAGAATGGAAGAGGGAGGCTTTGTATGTTATTATGAAGAAAAAGGACAGGCGTTTTCAGCTTCCGCAAAAGGGCTTCTGGCAGCGGTGGGCCGCAGGGCGGACGGGGAATCCGTCTGGTCAGGGCAGCTGCTGGGGCCAAGCGGGACGGAGCGTGGACGCATTCCTGTGGATGAGAATTACCGGACCCGGATTCCCGGCATATACGCCGTAGGAGACGTGACAGGGGGCATACAGCTTGCTCACGCTGCCACTGCGGAGGGGCTGCTTGCGCTGGATCATATGGAAGGCAGGGAACCTTCCATAGACAGAAGGGTCATTCCTTCCTGCGTATATACAGATCCGGAAATTGCCTGCGCGGGCCTTACCTGTGAGGAAGCAAAGGCTTCAGGCGTCCCGGTAAAAACAGCGAAGTACATAATGTCCCTGAACGGAAAATCCGTGCTTTCCGGCCAGGAGAGAGGTTTTATCAGGCTTGTGGCACGGGAGGATAATGAAAAAATTGTGGGAGCGCAGCTGATGTGCGCCCGCGCCACCGATATGATTGGAGAGCTTGCGCTGGCAATCAGCCGCGGAATTACCGCAGGAGAGCTGGCCGGAGTCATCCATCCCCATCCCACCTTTGGGGAGGGCATCGGTGAAGCGGCCCGGCTGCTGCAACAGGAGAGAACATGAGAATCAAAACAACAGGCGGTTATGTGGAAGGCTTTGAGGAAAACGGACTTCAGAATTTTCTGGGGATTCCCTATGCCCGGGCGGAGCGGTTTCAGGCGCCCCGGGAAATAAACTGGGAAGGGGTGTTTCAGGCTGACGCGTTTGGTAAAAAAGCGGTCCAGTCCCATCCTGCGCAAGAAACGCAGGCCGGTTGGGAAGGGCGGAAGGAATACGGGGAGGACTGTCTGAATCTGAATATTTATGTTCCGGCGCGGGCTGCCCTGGAGGCGCGCCGGGAAGGAAGGGGCCTGCCTGTGGCGGTCTATATTCACGGCGGCGCATTCCAGAACGGAAGCAACCGTGACCGGAGCGGAAAACAGATCATTCGCGATCACAGCTTTATTTATGTTTCCATAAATTACCGCCTGGGCGTATTAGGTTATCTTTATCTGGGAGCTGCGTTGGGTGAGGAATACCGGGGCACCGGAAACAACGGGACCCTGGATCAGCTGGCGGCCCTGCGCTGGATATATGATAATATCGGGGAGTTCGGAGGCGACCGCAGCAGGATTACCGTGTTTGGCGAATCCGCAGGAGCCAAGACCCTTGGCGCGCTTCTGCTGAGGCCGGAGCTGAAAACCTGTTGCAGCCAGGTATTGATGGCCAGCGGCGCTTATCAGTGTATCCGTGAAGAAGAAACAGCTGCTGCGGTTGCGGATTCCTTTTTCTCGCTGGCAGGGCTTAAAAGGCCGGAGGATATCCTGACCATGGATGTGGATAACCTGCTGGCAGTACAGGAGCGGCTTGTGGATAATCCGGGAAATACCTGTACCTTCGGCCCGGTTGCCGATGGAATTACGGTTCCCTTGGACTGGAGGGAAGCGCTGAGAAGCGGCAGGCACTGGTCAGGTAAGGCAATTGTGGGCAGCTGCCGCCATGAAATGGTATTCCGCCGCCTGGGCGATCCTGATTTTACGGCTCATTGCCCTGCCATTGCCAGGGCCCTGTTTGGGCAGAACGCGGAGATTGCCATAGAGGAATTCAAGGAGTTCGACGCCGGGGAGCGGCAGGGAGAAAGTGGTTCAGCTTTACGCAGGGCGCTGAAATGGGAACAGCTTCTTTCCGATTACATGTACCGTACCTACAGCAGGCGCCTGGCGGAACTTCTTGCGAAAAACGGAAGCCAGGTCTGGTATTACAGCATGGATTTCGGTACGGCGTCCCATGTGCTGGATCAGTCCGCCGCATTTGACGGCGCCTGGCGGGATGATGCTTTATTCCCCGGAATTGCCCTGGAGGAACGTAGAAAGACCGCGGAAATTATCTATGAAAGCTATGTCCGCTTTTTCGAAACCGGAGATCCCAACTGGGAGGGCATCCCGGAATGGAAGCCGCTGGGAGACGAGCGGGAAAAAATGGTCTGGGATGGCCGGATCCATACGGAGCCGCTGACAGAGGAGGAAACGCTCAACCGCTTCCCTGATGAGGTATTCCGCCTGAAGCGCTCCCCGGATCACGCCGTTTCCACAAAGGAAACGGCGGATCCGCAGCCACAGGCAGTGCCGGATGCAGCAATGGAGGAAGCATCGGATATCATCGCCCGGGTGATAGCGCAGAGGGAGGCCTTCTGGATCAATCCCCACCGTGTTTCTTTCGCAAAAGCGAAGGAAAGCCTGGACTTTACGATGGCGGATATAGAAGAGGCCCAGGCGCGCCTGCTCAGGTTCGCCCCATTTCTGGAAGGCTGCTTCCCGGAGCTTCAGAAAACCGGAGGAATCATAGAATCCCCGCTGCAGGATATCCCGGCCATGGCGGAAAGCCTCTGGGACGGCTGCGGGGCAGGAGAGGGGGAGCCTCTCAGACACGGACGCATGCTCATGAAGCTGGACAGTGAGCTGGCGGTCGCCGGATCCGTCAAAGCCAGAGGCGGTATTTATGAGGTACTTGCCGCCACGGAGGAGCTTGCCCTGAAGGCCGGGCTTCTGAAGGAAACGGATGATTATTCCGTCCTTTTGAAGCACAGGGACTTTTTTTCACACTATACCATGCAGGTGGGCTCTACAGGAAACCTGGGACTGAGCATCGGCATTATGAGCGCAGCCATCGGCTATCGGGCGGTGGTGCATATGTCCTCGGACGCCAGGCAGTGGAAAAAAGATCTCCTACGGAGCAAAGGGGTTATTGTAAAAGAATATGAGGGAGATTACGGCGCTGCGGTCAAAGAGGGCAGGGAGCTGTCCGATGCGGATGAAAACAGTTATTTTGTGGATGACGAACATTCCTCCAGACTGTTTCTGGGCTATGCCGCCGCCGCACTCCGGCTGAAAAAACAGCTGGCGGATAAACAGATCCCCGTGGACGGTGATCATCCGTTGTTTGTTTACCTGCCCTGCGGCGTGGGAGGCGCGCCGGGCGGCATTACCCTGGGGTTGAAATATGTATTCGGGGACGCGGTGCACTGCTTTTTTGCGGAACCGGTGCAAAGCCCCTGCATGCTCCTTGGCATGGCAACCGGCAAAGGGGATCAGGTCTGCGTACAGGACTTCGGACTGAGCGGGAAAACGCTGGCGGACGGCCTGGCGGTAGGGCGGCCCTCAGAGCTTGTGGCACGCAATATGCGTCCGCTTCTGGATGGCATTTATACGGTACAGGACGAATGCCTTCCCGGATGGATGCAACGGCTTAACGAAACGGAAGGCGTGATAATAGAACCCTCCGCCTGCGCCTGCCTGGGCGGCCCCAAAATCCTGGCCGGAGAACAGGGACGCGCCTGGCTCAAACAACAGGGCCTTTATGAAAAGACCGCGCAGGCGACCCACATCGTGTGGGCCACAGGCGGCGGCCTGATGCCTGAAGAAATAATAACGGAATATCTGAATCTTTCAAAATAGCCGAATTTTAACACCGTTTTATCCGCCATGGCGCGATGGGCCGGTCTTTCCGACTGCTCTCTGGCGCGGCAGTGTTTTTCTGGAAGGGGCGTTTGAAAGCGCCAGTCCGATATTTCATTTATTTTTATTATTCTGTATGGTTTTATTCTTCACTCCGTGATAAAATAACAGGAACAGTAACATTACAGGGACGGAAGTGTCCGGAGGATAAAACATATGCATAATAAGCTGGCTGTGACAGGGGGAAGCAGGCGTTTTTTTAAAGGGAAGCTTTGCCTGGCGGGATTGCTGATGCTGTTGTTTTGGCATCTGCTGCCGATACAGGGCCTGGCTGCGGACGGCGGCAGGCAGGTGATTCGTGTAGGGTATCCCATACAGTTGGGGATGACCGAAGTGGATGAACAGGGGAATTATTCCGGCTATACTTATGAGTATCTGGAGGAAATTGCCCAGTATACCGGCTGGGATTATGAGTTCGTCCAGGTGGAGGGAGATCTTAACGAAAGCCTGGTCACGCTTATGGATATGCTGGAAAAGGGCGAGATTGACCTGATGGGCGGCATGCTTTACAGCAGGGAGATGGAACAGCTGTATGATTATTCCTCCAACAGCTATGGGATTGTCTACACTGTTTTTCAGGTGCTGTATGATGACACGGATTATGTGAATGACTCCCAGGTGGAGAAAACGCTGCGCGTGGCTATGTATGGACAATCCAGGAAGCATAAGGAGGAAATGGAAGATTACTGCCGGATGAATCTTCAGATTCCCCAGATTGTCCCGTGCACCACAATAGAGGAGCACCTCCGGGCGCTGCAGGAAGGCAGGGCGGATGTCATGCTGAATACCAGCATGAATTATATAGAAGGGCTGCGGACGGTTGCCAGATTTGCACCGAAGCCCTTTTATTTTGTTACCTCCAAAGGAAAAGGGGGGCTGCTGACAAAGCTGGACGAGGCGCTGCACAGCATAGAACAGACAGATCCCTATTTTATGACCACTCTGCATGAAAAATATTTCAATCCATCCAATAAGGAACTGAAGCTTACGGCGCAGGAAAAGGAATATGTGGAAAATACGGAACCGCTGCGGGCAGGGGTCCTGACAGATTTGCCTCCCTATAGCTACCAGGATAAGGAAAGCGGTGAGCTTAAGGGGATCAGCGTGGATCTGCTGAAAGCGATAGAGGATAAAACAGGGCTTGTTTTCGAACTGGTACCTGTGGAAAATGAAGAAGCACTGGCGGAAATGACGGCAGAGGGCCGCGTTGATCTCATAGGCAGCATGAGCTACGATTATGAACAGGCCAGACATCGGAACATGGCCATGAGCAGGCCTTATATTTCCACGCAGTATATGATTCTTTTGAATAACAAAATGCGAAATGAGGAGATTGCCGGCAGGAAGCTGGCGATTCTGGCTTCCTATGATTACCAGGGAGAATTTGTGGGAAGCCCGGTATACTATGATTCCAGAGAGGAGATTGTCAGGGCGATTAACAGCGGCGAGGCCGATTATACTTATATGGATGCCTACGTGGCACAATATTTTTATAACAGATCGGAATTTGAAAACCTGTATGTGGCGCCTCAGATGCTGCAGGAAAACAGGACCTGTATTGGTGTGAGCAAACCGGCCAGCCCGGAGCTTCTGAATATTATTAACAAAGTAATCATTACCATGCCGGAAAAGGAACTGCAGTCGATTATTTACTCAAATACCATATACCGGTCGGATATTACCCTGCTGGAAATGGTGCGACGCCATCCGCTGCAGGCTGTGGCTGTTGCTGCGGCCGTCCTTCTTGTGGTTATCGGCGTCCTTTCCTGGGGAGTGGTGACAAGGGAAAAGCTGAACCGTAAGATTTCCCTGGAACTGAAAAAGCATCAGGAGCTGTACGGACTGGTAAATGATTATTTCTTTGAATATGATTTAAAGAAGGAGCTCTTTACCGTTTCAGGGAAAAAAGAAGGCGAAAAGCATGAAAACAATGTGGTATACAGGCTTTTCCCGGAAAGAATGGCCGATGCGCCGGAAAATGGGAAATATAGGGAAATCCTGCGCCGGATTATGCACAGCGGCAGGGACGGCGTGGAAGAGATACAGCTTCCCGGAATTAACAGGGAGCTGCACTGGATGCGTATCGCCATGAAAAATATATATGACCACAAGGGAGCGCCTGTATGCGTTATCGGAAGAATCAGCGATATTAATGAAGAAAAGCAGGAACGGGACAGGCTGAAGAACCAGGCGGAAAGAGACAGCCTGACCCATGTATACAACGCAAAAACAAGTGTCAGATTAATCCAGGAGCGTCTGGACCAGCTGGCTGACGGAGGCACCGGGGCACTGATTCTGGTGGATATTGATAAATTCAAAACAATTAATGATACCTACGGCCATATGGAGGGAGACCATATTCTCTGCGAGGTGGCTGGCATCCTCCAGGACAGCTTCCGGGAAGGCGATATCGTAGGGCGTCCCGGCGGGGATGAATTTATCATATACATGGAACGGATAAGGGATACGAGGACGCTGGGAGATAAATGCGAGCGCCTGCTCCAGAGAATCAGTGAAATCAGGATGCCCGATAAAAAGAGCCTTACCATCAGCCTTGGGGCTGTTCTGGCCAGGCCGCAGAATGATTATGATTCCCTCTACATCAAGGCGGATAAAGCGCTGTACCGGGCAAAAAAGGAAGGACGCAATACGTATTTTATCGCCTGAACCGCCGTATTTTTCAGAACATTTTAACTTAAAAAAGCAAAATACAAAAAAAGTATAAAAAAGGAATTGAACGGGCATGATAGTTACGTAAGAAAAAGGAGGTAGCTGTCATGGGAAACAAAGGTCTTGATTATACAGCACTTGTGATTGCAGTTATCGGCGCCGTAAACTGGGGACTTATCGGATTGTTCCGACTGGATCTGGTAGCGCTGATATTCGGCCAGATGAGCTGGATTTCCAGAATCATTTATGTGATTGTGGGTATCTGCGGAATCTATCTGCTTACCTTTTTCGGCCGTGTTGGAAACGGAAGAGACGAATAAGCAGAAAATACGAAGAAGCCTCCGGAAGAAAAAAATTATTTTCCGGAGGTCTCTTTTCTTTTGGCGGAAGGCGTGCAGCCGTACTTTTCGTAAAACATCCGCCGGAATAATTTATAATTGGTAAAGCCATGGCGCACCAGAAGCTCGGTAATGCTTGTATCGGTACGCAGAATGTCTTCGCAGATATGGGAAAAACGAACCTGGTTTACGAATTCCAGGAAGGTCATTCCCATATTTTTTTTGAAAAAACGGCAGAAATACTCCGGGTTCAGAGCCACCTGGGCGGCGGCGTCACGCAGGCTGATGCTTTCCTGATAGTGTGCATTTACATAATCCATCACCGTGATCAGCCGGGCGCGCTCCTCGTCGTTCAGGCTGCCTCCGCCCTCTCCCGCAGGTAGCCGGAAGCAGTTGACGCAAAGAAAAAGCAGCTCATAAAGCAGGCTGGTGAAATGCAGCTGATAGCAATAGGGCTTACGGATGTAAATCTCCTGTATTTCCTTCAGACAGTAAACAAGGGCTTCATCGGAGCGCGCTTCCCCGCAGGAGCCGTTCATAAAGCGGATGCGGTCAAAATCCGGAATGTGTTTTTTCAGGAACTGATAGGGAATCTGAAGCACATCTATGCGGGAATGCTCGGAACTGCTGGTGGCATGGATATCCCTGGAATTGATGATGGCAAAATCCCCTTTTTCCAGGCGTATGGAGAGATCATTGACCAGCAGATCCATATCCCCTGCCTCGATATAGAGAATTTCCAGACTGTTGTGCCAGTGCCGGGGGACCAGGATTCCGGCATCCTCATAGGAAAAACAGCGGACCTGGATATCCGGCTCCACCTGTATGTTTTCATGGGTATAAACCACCGGTGAAAAGGATTCCTTTACCTGGATGCCGTCAAAATAACTGCCGGGACAGGAATCGGAGGTACCCTGATAACCGATTTCCTTTTCACCCCAGTTTGCGGGGAAATGCCCCGCTTCATTATAATATTTCATGAAAACCTCCATAAGGTTAAGAATTGCCTTAAAATACCTCTTAATTATCCGTTATTTTTCAAAATAAGTCAATATTGACCTAATGCAAGTCATTTTTGCAATAGAAAAGCAGATTATAACATGCTATGATGAAAATACAGGCGCCGGCGGACGGCGCCGGAGGTTCAGGAAAGCCCTGGCTGAGGACGGCCGGAGACGGCAGCCGGCTGGGGGATAACAGCAAGTTTAAGAAGGAGAAGGTATGGAAAGGGAAAAATTACAGGAATTAATCAAACAGATGACACTGGAGGAAAAAGCGTCCCTGTGTTCTGGCGCAGATTTCTGGCATACGGAAAGCGTTGACCGGCTGGGGATACCGGCAATGATGGTGTCCGACGGCCCTCACGGCTTAAGAAAGCAGGACCAGGAGGCGGATCACCTGGGAATGAATGACAGCATTAAGGCTGTGTGCTTCCCGGCAGGCTGCGGCACGGCGGCCAGCTTCAACAGAGAGCTGATTACCAGAATGGGAGAGACACTGGGAGAAGAATGCCAGGCGGAGGGCGTAGGCGTTATCCTCGGGCCGGCGGTGAATATCAAGCGTTCTCCTCTCTGCGGACGTAATTTTGAATATTATTCCGAGGATCCCCTTGTGGCTTCCGAGATAGCAGGCGCATTGATCAAGGGCGTACAGAGCAAAAACGTGGGGACCAGCATCAAGCATTTCCTGGCAAACAACCAGGAAACACGTAGGATGTCCTCATCCTCCGAGGTTGACGAAAGGACGCTGCGCGAGATCTATATGGCGGCCTTTGAAGGGGCGGTAAGCAAACAGAAGCCCTGGACCGTAATGTGCTCCTACAACAAAATCAACGGCACCTATGCGGCAGAGCATAAGGAAGCGCTTACCGATATCCTGAGAGGGGAATGGGGCTTTGATGGTTTTGTGGTAAGTGACTGGGGCGCGGTGAACAACAGAGTGCCCGATCTGGAAGCCGGCCTGGATCTGGAAATGCCCTCCTCCGGCGGCATCAATGACAAGCTGATCGTGGATGCGGTAAAGGACGGCAGCCTGGATGAAGCGGTGCTGGACAGGGCTGTGGAGCGTATCCTGAACATTGTATACCGTTTTGAGGAAAACAGGGATAAAACAGCGGTATTTGACAGAGACAGGGATCATGAAATGGCGAAAAAGGTCGCTGAAGAAACCATTGTCCTTCTGAAGAATGAAGACAATCTTCTTCCGCTTTCCGAAAAGGAAGATATCGCCTTTATCGGCAAATATGCGAGAAAACCCCGCTATCAGGGCGGCGGCAGCTCCCACATCAACAGCCATAAGGTAACCGGCGCCTGGGACTGCGTAAAGGACTGGGGAAATATCACATTTGCAGAAGGATATGCGGATGACGCGGATGTTGTGGATGAGGCCATGATCGCGGAAGCGGTTGCCAATGCCTCCAAAGCGAAGGCTGCGGTTATTTTTGCCGGGCTTCCGGATGCCTTTGAATCCGAAGGCTTTGACAGGGCGCACATGGGAATGCCGGGCTGCCAGAACGAGCTGATTGAACGTGTTGCGGCCGTTCAGCCCAATACCATCGTGGTATTACATAATGGCTCCCCTGTGGAAATGCCCTGGGCGGACAAGGTAAAGGGCATTGTGGAAGCCTACCTGGGCGGCCAGGCTGTAGGCGCCGCCACTGTGGATATCCTCTTCGGGAAAGTGAATCCCAGTGCAAAGCTTCCGGAAAGCTTCCCCTACAAGCTGGAGGATAATCCGTCATACCTGTACTATCTTGGCGAAGGCGACAGGGTGGAGTACAGAGAAGGTGTGTTTGTAGGCTACCGTTACTATGATACCAAGAAAATGGAGGTCCGTTTCCCCTTCGGCTTCGGCCTTTCCTATACAAGTTATGAGTATTCCAACCTGAAGGTCAGCGCAGATCACATAAAAGACACCGACGTCCTGGAGGTCAGCGTGGACGTGACCAATACAGGCGGCATGGCAGGAAAAGAAGTGGTGCAGCTGTACGTTTCCGACGTGGAGAGCACTGTGATCCGCCCCGTTAAGGAGCTGAAGGGCTTTGAAAAGGTGGAGCTTGCGCCCGGAGAGACAAAGACTGTCACCTTCACCCTGGATAAGAGGGCCTTTGCTTACTGGAACACCCAGCTGCATGACTGGCATGTGGAAACCGGAGAATTCCGTATCCTTATCGGAAAATCCTCCCGGGATATCCAGCTGGAAGCAGCGGTGACCGTGGAATCTACAGTGAAGGTTCCCGTACATTATACGATGGATACCACCTTCGGCGATTTGATGAAGGACGAAAAAGCCATGCAGATCATCGCTCCCATGATGCAGCTTAATATCGGCGGCCAGCAGAATGAAAGTGATGCGGCGGCAGAGGCAATATCCTGCGAGATGATGGAAGCCATGATGAAATATATGCCAATCCGCGGAATCCTCAGCTTTGCCGGCGGCAAGGTAACTCTGGAGCAGCTGACGGGGCTTCTGGACCAGCTGAATGCGGCGCAGTAATATCACAGTAATATATATAATTGATGGTAATGGATCGGGATGGAGCACTGTCCTGCTCTGTTATCATGGAAGATAAAAATGCCATGCTGAACAGGAAAAGCTGTTTCAGCATGGCATTTTTCAAATCCTCTGTTGACAATTGGACTACACGGCGTTATCCTTAAGGTAACCTACAAAATGTAGTCTATGGAGGAACGGAATGGCTCAGTCGGTATCGGATTCGGAATTTGAATTGATGAAAATAATCTGGGAATCAGGCGGCAGCGCTTTTTATGCGCAGATAGCCGGAAGACTGGCGGCAGAGGGAAATACCTGGAATAAGAATACCATAATAACCCTGCTTTCCCGCCTGGTGGAAAAGGGAATGCTTCGTACGGACAAATTTGGCAGAAGGAACCGGTATACGGCGCTGCTTTCCCAGGAGGAATATCAGGCAGGGCAGACGGAAAGCTTTGTGGAAAAAATCTATGAAGGAAACGTACAGGGCCTGCTGGCTACCCTGATTAAAAAGGAAATGATTACGCCGGAGGACTACGCAAAGCTGCAGGAATTCTGGGACAGGGGGGAAAATGATGAGTGAGTTATGGAAGCTTGTTCTTTCATTATCGCTGTCTGGTACGCTTTTAATGCTTCTTCTTTCTGCAGGGAAGCATATCTGGAAAAAAAGCTTCAGCAAAACGTGGCAGTATTATATCTGGCTTGTCGTGGCCGCACGGCTTCTGCTCCCGGTTACGGCCCCGCTGAATCTGGTGGGCGGCCTGATGCAGCCTGTGGAGAAGCTGCAGATGCAGGCGGAAACAGGGGAAAAGGGGAGATATGGACTGCAGGAGGCGGACAGCGGCGGAGTCCGGGAAGGTGTTTTTGCTGCGCCGGGAGGGAATAATATTCCTGCCGCAGAGGGGGACATCCCCTCCTTTATGAGGCAAAGCCCGGGTGCCGCATGGCTGCGGACGTCTGTTCCCGGCATTTTGCTCAGCGTTATCTGGCTGGCGACGGCGGTAATCCTTTTTGCACACAGACTGTGGATCTGGCGGCAGTTCTGCGGCAGCCTGCACAATAGCTGGGTTCCTGTGGAAGATACATTCATACTGGAAAGCCTGGAAAGACAGAAAGCGAAGCTGGGGATCACCAGGCAGGTGCCGGTTTACTGTAACCCGGGCATCTCTTCGCCAATGCTGGCAGGCGTATGGAAACCCTGCATTGTGCTTCCGGAGGCAAAACCCATAGAGGGCAGCACTGATTATATCCTGCTTCATGAACTGGTCCATTTAAAAAGGCACGATCTCCTTTATAAATGGCTGATACAGCTGTGTATCTGTGTCCACTGGTTTAATCCCTTTCTGCGCCGTCTGGAAACGGAAACGGGAGCAGCCTGCGAACTGGCCTGTGATGAAGCTGTTTTGAAAATGCTTGATAAGAAGCAGAGAAGAAGCTATGGAGACACGCTCCTTTCGGCCATGCGCCCCCATGAGGTGCAGAAGGCGCCTGCGGCTATGCTGTCAGAGGGGATGGAACAGTTAAAGGAGAGGCTGGGTGCGATTATGGTTTATCGGAAAATAACGGCAGGAAAAAAGATCCTGGGCTGCCTCGCGGCTGTCCTGATCGGGTGGTGTGCTATTTCAGCAGGAGCCTATGCGTCTGCGAAGCCTTCCTGGTCAGGTGCGGGTGCGGCGCCTGCAGCAGCGCCCACAGGAATAAAGAACGTGCGGGAAGCTGCGGCTGGACCGGGGAATGTAGCAGGACAGGAGGACATAGCAGGGCAGGAGGACATAGCAGGACAGGAGGACACAGCAGGACAGGAGGGCACAGGGGAGCAGGAGCATACGGCGGAACAGGCAGACAGCCTGGGATGGAAGGAAAAAGTAACCCCCTATATACAAAATACCTATTATGAATATCCTTATCTGATGGAAATCGGCTGGAACATCCCTGAACAGAAAACAGCGGATTACCCTTACAGCCGGATAATACGGCAGACAGATGGGACGGATATCACCTGTTTTTTCAATGAAAAAACAAAGCAGTATATGGAGGATGAAGCTGTTATAGATTCATTTATCCGTTTATACCCCGGATTACAAAAGCTTGGGGAGCAGTCAAATCTTGCCGTAAAGACACCTTTTTTTGTCAGCATCAGGGATGTGTCCGGAAAAACGGCGGCTGAACTGGCGGAGGAAAGCTATTACAATGGTTCGCTGGCGGAAAATGAACATTGGGGGGCTTTTTACACCGACCTCCTGGAAGAGTGATACTTTTGCTGACAGATGTATTGCGTCAGCGGTTTCCGGTATTTTTTATTTTTTGCATATAATTTTCAAAAGGATGTAAAAATGGTTGATGCAATCCCTCTGCGGGTAAGTTATAATAGATTTGGAAATACTGGCAACAGGAGGATTTTATCAATGGAAACTGCGATGCAGAAGTTCAGGGATATGGAAAAAAGCTGGAAGTGGTATCAGATTAACAGATTCTTCGGCGCTCTGGCAGGCGCGGTGGTTTATTCCCTGGGAATCAATCTGTTTATTGTGCCGGTAGCCCTGTACAGCGGCGGAATCATGGGCTTTTCACAGATACTGAGGACGATTCTTATCCAGTACCTGAATTTGCCCCTGCAGAATTTTGATATCGCCGGTGTAATTTATTATCTGATCAACATTCCTATTCTGCTGATTTCCATGAAACGGATTGGGAGAAGGTTCTTTATTAAAACGGTGATGTGCGTAACTACGGTTACTGTCCTTCTGTCGGTGATACCGATTCCGGTGCAGCCCATACTGCCTGATGATACGCTGGCCTGCTGTGTGATCGGCGGAATTATCTGCGGCCTGGGAATGGGACTTGCCTTAAAGAACGGTGGTTCCCTGGGCGGCATGGACATTGTGGGCATGATGCTGATTAAATGGCGCAAGGATTTCAGGGTCGGCCGGGTGAATCTGATCACCAACATTATCCTGTATTCGGTCTGCCTGTTCCTGTTTGATATCCCTACGGTAATCTATTCCCTTATTTACGCTTCCCTGAGCTCCTTTGCCATAGATAAGGTGCACGCCCAGACGATAAACGTGGAGGTGCGCATCATAACCAAGGCGCAGGACGAGGGGATGGAGAAAGAGATCTTCACCGAGCTGGAACGCGGCATAACCAAGTGGGAGGCCATCGGCGCTTATACGGACGAGTCCGTACACATTTTATTTGTGCTCATATCCAAGTACGAATTGAGCCAGCTGAAAAATATAGTCCATAAATATGACCCCCATGCCTTTATCGTGGTAAATGAAGGCGTGAACGTGGTGGGAAATTATAAAACGCGTCTGTAAGCCTGTAATATGGAAGCACAAATTTGATTTATGCCTTGTAAATGACGGCGGACGTGCTTATGCACGTCCGCCGTGTAAAAACCCCCGGAAAGAAAAGCGCCCTGCCTGACAGACGGCTTTTCTTTCCGGGGGTTTTGTGCTGTTTTTATTTGCTGACAATTTTCCTGCATGAAGCCTGTTTACTGATGGTTATCCGATTCTGTTTTCGGCTCGCAGGTCAGATGCATTCCCAGCTTCTTGAAGACCGCTTCATCCACGGAGGAAAGCATGACGGAGGAATGGACCTCGCAGCCCTTCAGCTGGCGCAGGGCGCTTAATGCAAGCGCAGCCCGCTTGTCCGTTGCGGCGCTGATGGACAGGGCAATGAGGATTTCGTCCGTATGCAGCCTGGGGTTAATGCTTCCCAGATAAGAGGTTTTCAGTGTCTGGATGGGTTCAATGGCCTGAGGGGATACCAGATGCACTTCGTGGTCAATGCCCTCCACTACCTTAAGGGAATTCAAGAGGCACGCGGAGGCGGCGCCCAGAAGCTCCGTGGTCTTCCCGGTGACCAGCGTGCCGTCGGAAAGCTCAATCGCCACGGCGGGATGGCCGGTTTCCTCCTCCCGCTGCATGGCGGCCTTCACTACGGGACGGTCGTTGATGGTAAGTCCTCCCTGCTTCATGAGCAGCTGCAGCTTATAAAGGATTTCCTTGGAGCTGTTGCCCCTCTTCAGATCACAGAGACAGTGATAGTAGCGGCGGATGATTTCCTGGTTGGCGGCCTCACAGCAGATTTTATCGTCCAGTATACAGTTGCCTACCATATTGACGCCCATATCCGTGGGCGATTTATAAGGGCTGTCCCCCAGAATCTGTTCGAAAATGGCATTGAGGACAGGAAAGATTTCCACGTCACGGTTATAGTTGACCGTTGTCTGGCCATAGGCTTCCAGGTGGAAGGGGTCAATCATGTTTACATCGTTTAAATCCGCGGTGGCGGCTTCATAGGCCATGTTCACAGGATGCTTCAGAGGCAGGTTCCATATGGGGAAGGTTTCGAATTTGGCGTAGCCTGCCTGGATCCCTCTTTTATGCTCATGATACAGCTGGGAAAGGCAGGTGGCCATCTTGCCGCTTCCCGGGCCGGGCGCCGTGATGACAACCAGCGGTTTGGTGGTTTCCACATATTCGTTGCGGCCGTAGCCTTCATCACTGACAATCAGGTCGATATTATCCGGATAACCTTCAATTACATAATGAAGATAAGAACGGAGCCCCAGATTGGTCAGGCGGCGGCGGTACTGGTCGGCGGAGGGCTGTCCCGCATACTGGGTGATAACAACGGAATTGGCCAGGAAGCCCATTTTACGGAAGGTTTCGATAAGGCGCAGGACCTCAGCGTCGTAGGTAAGGCCGGAATCCCTGCGGATTTTATTTTTTTCAATGGAAGGCGCGCTGATGACCAGTACGATTTCCGCCTGATCCTTCAGCTGCTGGAGCATTTTGAATTTGCTGTCCGGTTCAAAGCCGGGAAGGACGCGGGAAGCATGGTAATCGTCAAAAAGCTTTCCGCCAAACTCCAGATAAAGCTTGTCGCCGAACATGGCGATCCGCTCCTTAATGTGTTCTGACTGCATTTTCAGATATTTGTTATTATCAAATCCGTACTTCATAGTTCCCTCTTTGTATTTTATTTTTTTGGTTTGTGTTCAGTTTTTTACAGCTATTAATTCCCTTTCCGGGCCCGGATACCATGCCGCCTGTTACAAATACATATTTTACTGCCATGACGTTCTCCATTCTGCCGTAGGTGACGGCTTTACAATACAAAGCTTCAGCAAGCTGCAACTGTGATGGGGCTTACAGTTATGGATAAATTAGAAAAGTACGCCGTTAAGCGTACCGGTTCCCCGTCCTTTGTATAGCATGCAGTATAGAGAACATGCATTTTCTGGAACTGGACTGCGCCCTTTGTTTCCAGCTTTTCACAAACCCGCGCAAAAACAATCCAATTTCATTATTATACAACGGGAAACGTAAAAAAATCCAGCGTTTCATGCAAAAAAATTAATAAATCTTTTATAGTTTGCCCCATATTTTCATAGAATTAATATTGATTTATATTTCCTGAAACCCTATAATAGGAAATGATTATCAGAATTTAGCCAGTTTCCCGAGGGAAACTGTTTATAGAAAGGTTTTTACATTATGGATAATAATAATTTGAACAGCTATAACGGCGGCAATGGCTACAATAACGGCCAGGGCGGCGGTCCCGGTAACGGCCAGGGCGGACCGGGGGGCGGCGGGCAGCCTCCGAAGAAGCAGAATTTGATGCTCCTTCTGGTTGCGGCGCTGGTGACGCTGGTATGCATGAGCTTTTTTATGAAGATGCTCAGCGGCGTTTCCAACCAGGAAATCACTTACAATGAATTTCTGGAAAAAGTGGACGCGGGAGAGGTTGAAAGCGTAGAGATTACGGATGAACAGATCAATATAGTCCCCAAATCCGACGCCAAGGAAAACCCGTTCATGCCCGCGGAAGAAATTACCTATTATACCGGACGGGTGGAGGATGCCACGCTGATTTCCCACCTTCTGGAAAAGGACGTGAAAATCAACGGGGAAATCCCCGATAATTCAGGTTTTCTGCTCTCTATTTTACTGACCTATGTGCTCCCCTTTGTAGTAATCATTTTCCTTTTCAATTTCCTGATGAAGAAAATGTCCGGCGGCGGCGGTCCCATGGGCGTGGGCAAGAGCAATGCCAAGGTATATGTACAGAAGGAAACCGGTGTTACCTTCAAGGATGTTGCCGGAGAGGACGAAGCCAAGGAATCCCTTGTGGAGGTGGTGGATTTCCTGCACAATCCGGGAAGATATTCCAAAATCGGCGCCAAGCTGCCCAAGGGCGCGTTGCTTGTGGGACCTCCCGGAACAGGTAAGACGCTGCTGGCCAAAGCGGTGGCAGGAGAGGCGCATGTGCCGTTTTTCTCCCTGACGGGTTCCGACTTTATCGAACTTTACGTAGGTGTGGGCGCATCCCGTGTGCGTGACCTGTTTAAGGAGGCCACCAAGAACGCCCCCTGTATTATTTTTATCGATGAAATTGATGCCATCGGCCGCAGTCGTGATTCCAAGTACGGCGGAGGCAATGAAGAGCGTGAACAGACGCTGAACCAGCTGCTGTCTGAAATGGATGGTTTTGACAGCTCCAGAGGTATCCTGATTCTGGGCGCTACCAACCGCCCGGAGATCCTGGATAAGGCGCTTCTGCGTCCCGGCCGTTTTGACCGTCAGATCATTGTGGATAAGCCGGATCTGAAGGGCCGCGTGGAAATCCTGAAGGTGCACGCCAAGGATGTGCTGATGGATGACACCGTGGATTTTGACGCCATTGCGCTGGCAACCAGCGGGGCCGTAGGCTCCGATCTTGCCAATATGATAAATGAAGCCGCTATCAATGCGGTAAAGCAGGGCAGGGATTATGTCTGCCAGAAGGATCTGTTCGAGGCAGTGGAGCAGGTGCTTGTAGGTAAGGAAAAGAAGGACCGCATCATGAGCAAGGAGGAACGCCGCATCGTTTCCTATCATGAGGTGGGCCACGCGCTTGTGAGCGCGCTGCAGAAAAACTCGGAGCCTGTGCAGAAAATCACCATCGTCCCCAGGACCATGGGCGCGCTTGGATACGTGATGCAGGTGCCTGAGGAGGAGAAGTTCCTCAATACCAAGGCGGAGCTCCACGATATGCTGGTAGGCCTGCTGGCAGGCCGGGCCGCAGAGGAAATCGTATTTGATACGGTAACTACCGGCGCTTCCAACGATATTGAGAAGGCGACCAGTATCGCAAGAGCTATGGTAACCCAGTACGGCATGAGCGAGAAATTCGGCCTGATCGGCCTGCAGACGGTGGAGAGCCAGTACCTGGACGGCCGCGCGGTTATGAACTGTTCCGACGTGACGGCGGCGGAGGTGGATTCCGAGGTAATGCGCATCCTCAAGGAATGCTACGCAAAGGCGCTGGAGCTGCTTGGCGGAAACCGCGCCGTTATGGATAAGATCGCAGAGTACCTTATCGAAAAGGAAACCATTACCGGTAAGGAATTTATGAAGATATACCGCAGGGAAAAGGGAATCCCGGAGCCTGAGGAAACGGAGACCCCGGAGGAGGCTAGGCCGAGGATCAGTGAAAACACCCCTTCCGTTACAACTGCGGACATACAGAAAACACAGGACGCCCCGGCACAGCCGCAGGAAGAGATTGTCCCCAAGCCCTGGGATCTCCATTTCCAGCAGACGCAGAACAGCGCGCCGGCAGGGGAAAATACGGCAGGAACGCAGCAAATGCCCGCAGGGCAGCAGCCCATGGGACAGACGCCTGCATCAGCAGGGGAAGCTAACGCAGCCCCGGCAGGAAACGGATCCGACAGACCGGACGGCAATGACTGGTGGAGCAGCGGCGAAAGCGGCATCCCCGGGCAGGATTTGAATTTCTTCCGCACGGAGGAGAATGGGAACGGAAGTGATTCCCATCAGGAAGGCTCTTCCGAACAGGCGGCCGGACAACCGGAAAACGGCACAGACGCCGGCAGCACGCCGGATGACGGCGCGGCAGGAGCGGGCAAGCCCGCCGGCCCGGTAGGCAGGTTTTCCAATACGGTTCTTCCGCCGACAGACAGGAAATAACCTGTAATTAAGATTCCCTCGCAGGAAACAAAGCGAGGCGGGACATTAAATTCATAAAAAAAGCTACGGATAAGGGATTCTTATGTTAAGATAAAGTAAGAATCCCTTTTCCTGTCGGCAGTCTCCTGATGCCGCCATATATTTTGCCGCTATACACTTTTACACCCGCAGGGAGGAAAAACATATGTTTAACTTCGAAGAAGAACTGAAAAAGCTCCCCCCCAAGCCCGGTGTCTACATTATGCATGACAAGGATGACACGATTATTTATGTGGGAAAGGCCATCAGTCTGCGCAACCGGGTGCGTTCCTATTTCCGGGAGAGCACGAATAAAAGCCCCAAAATAGAAAAAATGGTGACTAAAATCGCCAGATTTGAATATATAGTTACGGATTCCGAGCTGGAAGCGCTGGTGCTGGAAAACAATCTGATTAAGGAACACAGCCCGCGCTACAACACCATGCTTAAGGATGATAAAACCTATCCTTATATTAAAGTGACAACAGGGGAAGAATATCCAAGAGTCCTTTTTTCCAGACAGATGAAAAAGGATAAATCCAGGTATTTCGGGCCCTTTACTTCCGCCGCGGCGGTGAAGGACACCATAGAGCTGATCAATAAGCTGTACCGTCTGCGGACCTGTAACCGGGTGCTTCCCAGGGATATCGGTCTGGACAGGCCCTGCCTCAATTACCATATCGGACAGTGCAGCGCGCCCTGCCAGGGAATGATTACCAAAGAGGAATACCGGGAGCAGGTGGATAAGGCGCTGGATTTCCTGAATGGCAACTTTAAGCCCATACTTACGGATTTGCAGCAGAAGATGGAGGAAGCGTCGGAAAACCTGGATTTTGAAGAGGCTATCCGCTACCGGGATCTGTACAACAGTGTGAAGCAGGTAGCCCAGAAGCAGAAAATCACGGATAGCAACGGGGAGGATAAGGACATTATCGCCCTTGCCAAGGATGATAACGATGCGGTGGTCCAGGTGTTTTTTGTCCGGGACGGCAGGCTGATCGGCAGGGAGCATTTTTATATGACGCATATTTCGGACAGCACCTCGGCCCAGATACTCCTGGACTTCGTCAAGCAGTTCTATGCGGGAACGCCTTTTGTGCCCAGGGAGCTGATGCTGCAGGAGGAAATTGAGGATACGGAGATTGTGGAGCAATGGCTCAGCAACCGCAGGGGAAGCCGCGTCCATATCCGGGTGCCCAAAAAGGGAACCAAGGAAAAGCTGGTGGAGCTTGCCGCTACCAATGCGGCGCTTGTCCTGAGCAAGGACAGGGAGCGCATCAAGCGGGAGGAGGGTAGGACCATCGGCGCCGTGAAGGAAATCTGCGCGCTTCTTTCCCTGCCTGAAATCAGCCGGATGGAGGCCTTCGATATTTCCAACATCAGCGGCTTTGAGAACGTGGGCTCCATGGTGGTTTATGAAAAAGGAAAACCGAAGCGGAGCGATTACAGGAAATTCAAAATCCGCACAGTGTCCGGCCCGGATGATTACGCCTGCATGAAGGAGGTCCTCACCAGGCGGTTCCTCCACGGTATGGAGGAAGCGAAGGAGCTGCAGGAGAAACAGCTGGAAAAGGAATTCGGCAGCTTTACCAAATTCCCGGATCTGCTGCTGATGGACGGCGGCAAGGGCCAGGTGAACGTGGCGAAGCAGGTGCTGGAGGAGCTGCATATTAATATACCGGTGTGCGGTATGGTGAAGGATGACAACCACCGTACCAGAGGGCTTTATTATCAGAATGAAGAAATTGAGATAGACACCCGCAGCGAGGGCTTTAAGCTGATTACCCGCATCCAGGATGAGGCCCACCGGTTTGCCATAGAATACCACCGCTCCCTGCGGAGCAAGGAACAGGTGCGCTCCGTGCTGGACGATATACCCGGCGTGGGGCCTGCGAGGCGCAAGGCGCTGATGCGGCATTTCAAGTCCATAGACGACATCCGTTCGGCGGACGCGGCGCAGCTTTCCCAGGTGCCGGAGATACCGGAGCATATCGCGGAAGAAATCTATTCTTTTTTTCATGGTTCTGTGGTAAAATAAGCAAAGATAAACGCGCAGCGATATATGTATAACAGCGGAAAATATAAAAGTGGAGGACAAGGTATGTCACATGTGAATCTAACACAGATCATTGAGAAAATGAAACTGGAAAACCTGACACCGGAAATCGATGTCAAGGGGATCAAAATCACCCAGCCGGACATCAACAGGCCGGCGCTGCAGATGGCGGGGTATTTTGAGCATTACGAGGCCACCCGCCTGCAGATTATCGGCTTTGTGGAATATACCTATATGGAAGCGATGACGGAGGAGAGGAAGAACAAGATTTATAACCAGCTGCTGTCCTATCCCATCCCCTGTATCGTATTTTCCAGGGAGCTTCATCCCGACCCTCTTTTCCTGCAGATAGCAAAGGAAAAAAATGTGCCTATCCTGATGACAAAGAAGGCGACCTCCGCTTTTATGGCGGAAATTATCCGCTGGCTGAATGTGATGCTGGCGCCCTGCATTTCCGTGCACGGCGTGCTGGTGGACGTTTATGGCGAAGGCGTGCTGATTACCGGAGAGAGTGGAATCGGTAAATCCGAGGCGGCGCTTGAGCTGATTAAGAGAGGACACCGTCTCGTATCCGACGACGTGGTGGAAATCCGTAAGGTCAGCGATGATACGCTGATTGGCAATGCGCCTGATATCACAAAGCATTTCATTGAACTTCGCGGTATTGGAATCATTGATGTAAAGACGCTGTTCGGTGTTTCCAGCGTAAAGGATACCCAGTCCATTGATCTGGTGATCCGTCTGGAGGACTGGAATAAGGATAAGGAATACGACAGACTCGGTCTGGAGGAGGAATATACGGATTATCTGGGCAACAAGGTTGTCTGCCACAATATTCCCATCCGTCCCGGACGTAATCTGGCCATTATCTGTGAATCTGCGGCAGTTAACCACCGCCAGAAGAAGATGGGCTATAACGCGGCGCAGGAGCTGTACACCCGTGTCCAGAATTCCCTGGCCCGCAGAAGAGAAGAAGATGAGGAGGACGATTGATTATGGCAAAGTACTGTTTCGGAGTAGATGTGGGAGGAACCACCGTCAAGCTGGGCTGCTTTGATACGGAGGGAACCCTTCTGGAAAAATGGGAGATTACCACAAGGACGGCCAACGGCGGCGAGGCGATCCTGCCCGACGTTGCCGCCAGCATTCTGGACAAGATGAAAGAGCGTGAGATTTCCAGGGAGGATGTTATCGGCGTGGGCGTAGGCGCTCCCGGTCCCATTGACGGGGAAGGAACCGTTTATAATGCCGTAAACCTGGGCTGGGGAACCTTCAGCATTAAGAACCAGCTGCAGGGACTTCTGAACATTCCCGTAGAGGCAGGCAATGACGCTAACGTGGCCGCCCTGGGAGAGATGTGGAAGGGCGGCGGCCAGGGCCATAAGAACCTGGTGGCTGTTACGCTGGGAACCGGCGTTGGCGGCGGCATCATCGCCGACGGCAGAATTCTTTCCGGGGCCACAGGAGCCGCGGGGGAAATCGGACACATCCATGTGATGGACGGCGAGCAGGAAATGTGCAACTGCGGCAACTACGGCTGCCTGGAGCAGTACACCTCCGCAACCGGTATCGTAAGGCTTGCAAAGCGCAGGCTGGCGGCTGATGATAAGCCCAGCAGCCTGAGAGGGAACGACAGCATTTCCGCCAAGACCGTATTCGATGCGGTAAAGGCAGGGGATGAGCTGGCAATCGAGGTGGCGGAGCAGTTCGGTGAAATCCTGGGTAAGGAGCTTGCCAACATTGCAGGCGTTGTGAATCCGGAAATTTTTGTAATCGGCGGCGGCGTATCCAAAGCAGGCCCGATTCTGCTGGATTATATCCAGAAGAATTACATACCTTATGTCTTCGCAGGAAGCAGGGGCGCGCTGTTTGCGCTGGCGACCCTGGGAAATGACGCCGGTATTTACGGAGCGGCAAAGATGGTGCTGGACTAAAAGCGCCGGATACGGCATAATATATTTTTAAGTTTATGAGGAATGGGAGCACAAGTGAGTAGAGCTTTGATAGAATATCTGGAAAGTGTGGTACCGGCAGAGAACATCCTTTTGGAGGAACCCATGCACAAGCATACCACCTTCCGGGTGGGAGGACCGGCAGAGGTATTTGTAACTGTCGAGAATAGTAAACAACTGGAAAAAATAATCAAATACCTGAATCTTGTGGAGCGGCCTTATTTTATCCTTGGCAACGGAAGCAACCTGCTGGTAGGGGATAAGGGCTACCGGGGAGTCATCATCCGGCTGGGCGGTGATTTCAACCATCTTACGGTAGAGGGGACGCTTCTGACGGCGGGGGCTTCCGTACTGCTGTCCGCAGCCGCCAGGGCGGCCATGGAAAACGGCCTGGCCGGAATGGAATTTGCCTCCGGCATACCGGGAAGCGTGGGCGGAGGCGTCAAGATGAACGCAGGGGCCTATGACGGCGAAATGCGCAATATCGTGGAATCCGTACAGGTGATGTACAAGGACGGAAGCATACTGGACCTTGACAATGAAACCATGGAGTTCGGTTACCGCAACAGCGTAATCAAAAACAGGCCTTATGTGGTGCTCCAGGTTTCCATGAGGCTTCAGGAGGGTGACAGGGAGGCGATCCTTGCCAGAATGAATGAACTGACGGCAAGACGGAAGGAAAAGCAGCCGCTGGAATACGCCAGCGCGGGCAGTACCTTTAAGAGGCCGGAAGGCCACTTTGCCGGAAAGCTCATTATGGACAGCGGTATGAGGGGCGCCAGAATCGGCGGCGCGCGGGTGTCCGAAAAGCACTGCGGCTTCGTGATTAATGACGGCACGGCAGTAGCGGCGGACATTGCGGAGCTGATCCAGGAGGTCATTGAGACTGTAAAGGAAAAATTCGGAGTCACACTGGAGCCGGAGGTTATTTTCCTGGGAGATTTTTAGGCGGCTGTCCTTTGTGTGGACAGCGCTTTTAACAGTATGAAACGGGTAAACGGAGGCCCCTGCAGGGGCTTTCGTTCTGCCTGCCGGAATACGGAAGGGAAGCGCAAGATTCCTTTCAAACTACTGATTTATGCAGTATCGCAGGCAGGCCTGCGGTATGCAGGAGGTATAAAAGGTGAGATTCGTAATTGTGACGGGAATGAGCGGCGGGGGCAAGAGCACAGCCATGAGAATGCTTGAGGATTCAGGATTTTTCTGCGTGGACAACCTGCCGGTGCCTTTAATTGAGAAGTTCATGGAACTGCTCATGATGCCCAATAACGAAATATCCAAAGCTGCGCTGGGGCTGGATGTGAGGGCCGACCAGTCCTTTGGCGATGCCATGAAAATACTGAATAAGATGCGCCAGAACGGCTTTGTTTTTGAAATCCTCTTTATGGATGCCAGCGATGCAACCCTGATGAAGCGATATAAGGAAAGCCGCAGGGTACACCCCCTGGCTACGCCGGAGGACAACCGGATTGAGAGCGGCATCCGCAGGGAAAGGGAAATCCTTACCGCCATGAAAAAACAGGCGGATTATATCATAGATACTTCCAAGCTGCTGACCCGCGAGCTGAAGGAAGAAATAGACAGAATTTTTGTGCAGAACGGGGAATATAATAATCTTATAGTAAGCATTGTTTCCTTCGGCTTCAAGCACGGAATACCGGCGGACGCGGATCTTGTTTTTGACGTGAGATTCCTGCCCAACCCATTTTACATTGACGAGCTGAAATATCTGACAGGCCTTGATAAAGGCGTACAGGATTATGTGATGAGTTTTCCTGAGGCCGGGCAGTTTCTGGACAGGCTGGAGGACATGCTGCATTTTCTGATCCCCAACTATATTAAAGAAGGTAAATATCAGCTGGTGGTTGCCATAGGCTGTACCGGAGGAAAACACCGCAGCGTGACGCTTGCAAATGAACTGTACGGGCGCATGAAGGATAAAGGGAACTATGGACTGACATTAAGCCACCGGGATGTGAAATAAATGGCCGGCGGGACTCATATCCAGGAGGGCGCAATATGTCTTTTTCGGGAGAAGTAAAAGAAGAACTGATGAAACACACGCCTCCGGCCAGGCATTGCCAGCTGGCGGAGCTTGCATCCATACTGCATTTCTGCGGCAGCCATACGGCGGCGGAGGGCAGTAATAATTTACAAAATGAAGAAAAAAAGAGCATTTTTAACGGTGAAAAGCTGCTGATTCAGGCAGAAAATGAGGCGGTTATCAGAAAATGCTTTACATTATTGAAGAAAACATTTAATATAAATACTAGCGTGAATGAAAAAAGAGTCGGAAAGAGCGGAAAAGCAGGTGCCGGGACCGGTGCAAAGCCCAGGGCTTATGAGATTGAGCTTACGGATCCCTCTCAGATAAAGCAGGTTCTCCAGGCCACTAAATTCATGGACGGGGAAGGGCATCTGAGGGATATGAAAGCGCCTGTCAGCGCGATTCTTATCAAGAATTCATGTTGTCAGAGGGCATTCCTGCGAGGGGCGTTTCTGGCGTCGGGTTCTATGAGCGATCCGGGAAAGAGCTACCATCTGGAAATTGTATGTACGAATTTATTCCAGGCGGAGCAGATACAGTCCATTCTTCTTGCATTTGAAGTGGAAGCGAGGATTGTACAGCGGAAGAAGTACCAGGTGGTTTATATGAAGGACGGCACCGGGATCTCAGACTTCCTGAACATTGTGGAAGCGCATGTATCCCTGATGAATTTTGAAAATTTCAGGATTGTAAAAGAAATGCGCAATTCTGTAAATCGGAGAGTGAACTGTGAGACGGCGAATATCGGCAAAACCGTTAGTGCGTCCACAAGACAGGCGGAGGATATCCTTCTCCTGCAGCAAAAATACGGATTTGAGAATCTCCCGGAAAGCCTGAGGGAGATGGCGGAGGTCAGACTGGCCTATCCCGACGCTCCCTTGAGGGAGCTGGGGGAATATCTGGATCCTCCTGTTGGTAAGTCCGGTGTGAATCACAGGCTTCGTAAATTGGGTGAGCTGGCGGACAAGGTCAGATCACAGCAGGGGATAAAGAGTTAACAGAAGTGGAAGGAAAGCAGTAAAAGGAGGAGTAATTATGAAAATGAAGGCAGTCAGAATTCAGTTAAACGGCGGACTGGAAGCGAGACCCGTAGCTATGCTTGTTCAGGTGGCCAGCCAGCATGACAGTACTGTTTATCTGGAATCGGAAGGCAAGAAGGTAAACGCAAAGAGTATCATGGGAATGATGAGCCTTGGACTGGACAGCGGCGAAATGGTAACTGTAATCGCCGATGGCCCTGACGAGGAGGTTGCGGTGGAAGACATTGCAAAATATCTTTGCAGCGGCAAAAGCAACTGAATGAAGAAAAGGCTTTAAAATAATAGCGAAAGGAGCATTTACATGCTCCTTTTTTGAAGTTCTGAGGGGGCCATTAAAAAGAGGAAAACAGGGGACTCGCATTTTGCTCCGCAAAACATGGAGGATTTGAGATGGCTAAGAAAAAAATGCTGTTTATTTATAATCCAAAGGCCGGCAAGGGACAGATTAAAAACAACCTTTGTGATATTATAGATGTTTTTGTAAAGGCAGGGAATGAGGTTACCGTTTATCCCACCCAGTATGCAGGGGATGCGGTAAGGATGGCTGCTGAGAAGTCAAAGAAATACGATTGTGTTGTCTGCAGCGGGGGCGACGGGACGCTGGATGAGGTGGTCACCGGTATTATGAAGAGCAACAAGCTGGTTCCGGTGGGCTATATCCCGGCGGGAAGCACCAATGATTTCGCCAACAGCCTAGGGATTCCCAGGAATATGAAGGCCGCTGCGGAAACAGTGGTCGGCGGCAGGCCCTTTGCCTGCGATATCGGCGCCTTTAATGACGACACGTTTGTGTATATTGCGGCTTTCGGGCTTTTTACCGATGTTTCCTATGAGACGAAGCAGGAATATAAGAACGTCCTGGGACATATGGCATATATCCTGGAAGGGATGAAGCGCCTGCCTTCCATCAAATCCTATCAGATGAAGGTGACGGCGGAGAACCTGGAGATTGAAGGCGACTTCATTTTCGGTATGATTACCAATTCCATGTCCGTGGGAGGCTTCAAGCGGATCACCGGAAAATATGTGGAACTGGATGACGGGGAATTCGAAGTGACCCTGATTAAGCGACCCACCAACGCCATTGAGCTGAACCAGATCCTGACTGATCTTGTAAACAGGAACATAGATACGGATCAGATGTACTGCTTTAAGACAGCTTCCCTTCATATTGAATCCGAAGAAGAGGTTGCCTGGACCCTGGACGGGGAATTTGGAGGGCGCCACAGGGTAGTAGATATGGAAAACCGGAAGCAGGCTCTGGAAATCAGGGTTCCCTGGCCTGAAAATGTGTTGATTTAAGGCAGCGGCTTCCGGCCCGCTGTGTTTTGGGCAGTAACTGTGGAGGGACTGAACAGTTATATTCAGGCAAGTTATGTGAAAAGTTTAACTTTCCTTATTTCCTTTTTGAAGAAGATGGGTTATAATAACACCAGTAAAGGGAATTTATTTTACAATTTAACGGAGGTAAATAAAATGTTAGTATCAGCTAAAGAAATGCTCGACAAAGCAAAAGCAGGCCACTATGCAGTCGGCCAGTTCAACATTAATAACCTGGAATGGACAAAAGCCGTTCTGCAGACAGCACAGGAACTGAATTCTCCTGTAATCCTCGGTGTATCCGAAGGCGCTGGCAAATACATGTGCGGATACAAGACTGTAGTTGGTATGGTTAACGGAATGCTGGAAGAGATGAACATCACTGTTCCCGTAGCTCTTCACCTTGACCACGGCAGCTATGACGCTTGCTACAAGTGCATCGAAGCTGGCTTTTCTTCCATCATGTTTGACGGTTCCCATTATTCTATTGAAGAGAACGTTGCCAAGACTAAAGAACTGGTTGCAGCAGCTCATGAAAAAGGACTTTCCATCGAAGCTGAAGTTGGTTCCATCGGCGGCGAAGAAGACGGCGTTATCGGAATGGGCGAATGTGCAGATCCTCAGGAATGCAAGATGATCGCTGATCTGGGAATTGATTTCCTGGCAGCAGGCATCGGCAACATCCATGGAAAATATCCTGCAAACTGGAAGGGACTTTCCTTCGAAACTCTGGATGCTATCCAGCAGCTGACAGGGGACATGCCTCTCGTTCTTCACGGCGGCACAGGTATCCCGGAAGACATGATCAAGAAAGCTATCTCCCTCGGCGTTTCCAAGATCAATGTTAATACAGAGTGCCAGCTTTCCTTCGCAGCAGCTACCAGAAAGTACATCGAAGAAGGCAAGGATCAGGAAGGCAAGGGCTTCGACCCTCGTAAGCTTCTTGCTCCCGGAGCACAGGCTATCAAAGATACCGTGAAAGAGAAAATGGAAATGTTCGGTTCCGTTGGAAAAGCCTGAATATAGGTTTTATTTCTTACGGGGACAGGCCGGATGAATGCGCTTGCGTATTTATCGGACTTTCACAGGTTTATAATTACAGATAAAATCAGAGCGTCGGCAGTATGCCGGCGCTCTTTTTAAATAGATGGGCCGGGACAGCGGGGGCGGCGGGTGATTTTCTGCCTGCTGTGGGAACTGTGCGGAACAGCCATGCAGATAAAAATTAAAAATGGAAGACGGTGTACCTGCAGCTTTATGCTGATGCATATTATAAAAAAATTTTCATCCTGACAGTCAATAATATTCGGATTGACAGTTACGGACCTGCACGGTTATAGTATAAAAAAGAGCCGGTTTTACCAGGATTACCAGGAAGGTGAAAAGGTTTTGCCAGGGAGCCGGGCTGGCAGAAGGAACCGGCGGAATTGAGGTTTTGCAAAAGGGTGTTATCAAATTATGGCAATACCGCAGAAAGGATGCAGAAGGATGATAAAGAAAATAACCTATGGAGCCCCCTTTGATACGGAGGCGGTTACCGGAGCCTATGAAAGCTGGCAGGGAGAGCTGCCTTATTTTTCCCAGGAAGAGGGAAGAAAATTTTCCTACAGGATGGCGGAGGAGGATATTGTATTCGGCCTTGGGGAAAATGTGCGCGGAATCAATAAGCGCGGCTGGATTTATGAGAGCAAATGCAGCGATGATCCGAACCACAGGGAGGACAAGCGCTCTCTTTACGGCGCCCATAATTTCCTTATAGTGGATGGAAAGGAATGCTTTGGCGTGTTTTTTGATTATCCGGGTAAGCTTACCTTTGATATCGGTTATACCGACCGGAACGTGATGCTCATAGAAGCACAGACAGGGGATATTGATGTTTATGTGATCGAAGGGGAGGGGCCGGAGGACATCGCGAAGCAGTTCCGCGGGCTTGTGGGACGCAGCTACATTCCGCCCAAGTGGGCTTTCGGCTATGGACAGAGCAGATGGAGCTACATGAATGAGGATGAAATCCGGGAGGTGGTGAAGAAGCACAGGGAGGCCGGTATTCCCCTGGACAGCATTTATCTGGATATTGATTATATGGTTAGGTATAAGGATTTTACCGTAAATGAGGAAACCTTCCCGGATCTTGCGGGCTTTGCGGAAGAGATGAAGGAGCAGGGAATCCATCTGGTGCCGATAATCGATGCGGGTGTGAAAATAGAAGAGGGCTATGATGTTTACGAGGAAGGCATGGCGGGCGGATATTTCTGCAAGGAAGAGGATGGCAGTGAATTTGTGGCCGGCGTATGGCCCGGGCGTGTGCATTTCCCGGATATGCTGAATTCGGATGCGAGAAAATGGTTCGGCGGAAAATATAAGGTGCTTCTTGATCAGGGGATTGAAGGCTTTTGGAATGATATGAATGAACCGGCTATTTTTTATTCCGAAAAGCATCTGCAGGAGGTTTTTGAGCAGCTGGAGGAATTCAGGGGGATCAATCTGGATAATGAAGCCTCCGCGTCCCTGAACAGGCTGGTTGGCGGACTGAGCAATAATGAAGAGGATTATAAGCTTTTTTACCATGAGCATAAGGATGGCAGGGTAAGGCATGATAAGGTACATAATCTGTTCGGATACAATATGACCCGTGCTGCGGGAGAGGCGTTTGAGGAGCTGGAGCCGGATAAGAGGATTCTTATGTTTTCACGTTCCTCCTATATCGGGATGCATCGTTACGGCGGCATCTGGACGGGGGATAATCTTTCCTGGTGGTCCCATATCCTGCTGAATCTGCATATGATGCCTTCCCTGAATATGTGCGGTTTCCTGTACACAGGGGCTGATCTCGGAGGCTTCGGCGCGGATACGACGGAGGAACTGCTCATGCGCTGGCTGGAGCTGGGAATTTTCACGCCGTTGATGCGCAACCATTCTGCCTGGGGGACAAGACGGCAGGAGGTTTACCGTTTTACCCAGACAGGGAGCTTCCGGAAAATAATTGCGCTGCGCTACTGTCTTCTTCCCTACCTGTACAGTGAATATATGAAGGCGGCGCTGAGAGATGAAATGATGTTCCGCCCGCTGTCCTTTGTGTACGCCGGGGATCGCTTTGCCCGCCGTGTGGAGGATCAGCTGATGGTGGGCGAAAGCATTATGATTGCTCCTGTATATGAGCAGAACGCAAAGGGGCGTTATGTATATCTGCCGGAGAGAATGAAGCTGGTACGTTTCCGAGGGCCTGAGGACAGGAAGGAAGAGGTGCTGGAAAAGGGCCACCATTATGTGGATATCGCTCTGGATGAGGTGGTTTTCTTTATCCGGCCGGACCATCTGGTTCCCATGTCAAAGGGCGGAAGCTGTGTGGAAAAGGTGGAGTTTGATCATCTTGGACTCCTGGGCTTTGTGGAAAAGGAAGGCTCCTATGAGCTGTATGATGACGACGGATACAGCAGGGATTATGAATCGCCTTCCCACTATACGCAGATTACTGTGGACGCAGAGGGAAGGATAAGCAGCGGCGGAGAGGGAAGCCGGAAGGAATTTTATTTGATTTGACTTCAAAAAAACGCAAAAAAAACTCCCCTGGACAGGGAGGATGCCAGGTAACTGTTTACCTGGCATTTATTATGAAAAAGCTATTTATAAAAAGTTTTGTTGTACGCTAAAGGAGGGAAGATGAAGTTGTATGTTTTTCTCGCTTCATCTTATGTTTATAGTATAGTAAAGAGAAGTGTCTAAACAGTGATTGGCAGATTAACTTTCTTTGAAATAAATATGAACAAAATATGAACGCTGTTTTTGGCAAAAACTGACAGAAAAAAACATGTTTTATACGTCTGTAATAGCAGACGGCGGAGGTGAAAATGAAGCTGGACCGACTTCTGGGAATCACAATTTATCTTTTGAATCATGAGAAAACCAGCGCCAGTACCCTGGCAAAGCGCTTTGAGGTTTCAGTACGTACGATTCAAAGAGATATTGAAGCCCTGTGTATGGCGGGAATCCCTGTTGCGGCGAGTATGGGCGCCGACGGCGGCTATGAAATACTGGATACCTTCTGCATGGAACGCCAGACCGCAGAGCAGACGGATTATCAGCATATTGTGGCGGCGCTGCAGGGCCTGCTCTCTGCATATGAGGAAGAGACGGCCGAAGATACGCTTGAAAAAATGAAGGCGTTGGCGGGAACATCCGCTCCGGAGGTAATCCTTGACTTCAGCGTGGCCAGGGAGGAAAACGGCATCAGCGGAAAGCTGGCGATTATCAGGGAATGCATGGATCAGGGGAAAAAGCTGTCCTTTCTTTATACGAATGCCGAAGACAGGGAAAAGCAGTTTGAGGTGGAGCCTGCCGCCTGTATTTTTCAATGGTATGCCTGGTATCTGGCGGCATATTATCCGGAAAAGGAAAGCTACTGCCTGTTTAAGCTGGTGAGGATGCGCACACTTTGCTGTATGGAGGAGAGGATGCAGCGCAAGCATGATGCAGGGGAGGCTGTGGAAATACTGCGCAGCCGGCCGGATACAAGAAAACAGCTGGACATCAGGCTGGAGGGCAGGAAGAAGGTAAAGGTAAAATGTATGGAATACCTGAAGGGGGAAATTGAGGAGGAGAAGGAAAACGGGGATTTCATAATGCGGCTCAGGGTGCCGGAAAATGAGCATTTCTGGTATGGGACAATTCTGGGGCTGGGAAACCAGATAAAGGTTCTGGAGCCGGAAAGCCTGAAGGAACGGATTTGCCGGGACTGCAGGGATGTGCTTGGGTGTTATCAGTAGTATTTTTCATATTACATGGCTGTTGATGTGATGTGGGACATATGAGAACTCAGGGCATTAAGCAGGGAGAAGTTGATGAATTTGATATTGTTTGGAGGTGGAGGGGCAGTGATGAACCATGCAGGGACACAATTATTGGAAACAAATCGTCTTGTTTTAAGAAAATATGACAGTTCGGACGCTGATGATATGTACCGTAACTGGGTAACAGATCCGGAGGTGTGCCGTTTTTGGCAATGGGAACCGCATAAGGATATGGAGGAAACGAAAACCTTACTTGCCGGCTGGATTCAGGAATATGCGAAAACCGATTATTATCATTGGACTATCGTGCTAAAAAGTACTTCGCAGGCTATTGGTTATATATATCTGGCGGATATTAATGATACGGACAACAGCCTTTCCGTGCATTATGCGTTAAGCCGGGAATACTGGGGCAGGGGAATTACGACGGAGGCGTGCAAATGTGTTATCCATTTTGCATTCTTGGTTTTGGGGGCCGGAAGAGTATTTTCGTATCATCATACGGACAATCCTGCAAGCGGACGTGTTATGCAGAAAAGCGGCATGCGTTATATAAAAACCGAATATAAACATTTTCCGGAGTGTGATCGGATTAGCGGGGATTATCATTATTATGAGATTATGTCTGATGTGGATTCATTAAGGTCCGGAGATGAATAGTTATGATGGTCAGTCCCCGACTGTTACGAATATTTCTTCTGCTAAAATTCCTGGCAGGGCAACTATGACATACAGCTGTCATACTTTGGCTGGTATAATGTAAGAAATGCAGGAGAGGAAGGGCAGGTATGACAGCTGGCAGCAATTGTATATCAAAAGAGGAGGCCAGGCGTTTCCTGGTAAAGTACCATGGACTGGACGGTGGCCAGGGGCTGTCGGGAAAGGATGGGATCATGCGGTTTATGAACCGCGTGGGATGTATTCAGTACGATCCGCTGAATGTGGCGGGGCGGAATGCGGACTTAGTGTTGCAGTCAAGGATTGAGGGCTATCGGTCCAGGCTGCTGGAGGAACTTTTGTATACGGATCGGAGCCTGGTGGATGGCTATGACAAGATGATGTGCATTTACAGGACGGAGGATTTCGGAAGGATGGCGCGGGTCAGGAAAGCGGCGGCGGGTGGTGCGGCGGCTGTGATGCGGCGCCGGGGACAGACGGAAGCGCTGGAGCTTTTGGATGTGATACGGGAGGATATCCGCAGGAATGGGCCTGCCCAGGCGAAGGATTTTTCCATCGGCTGTAACCGGAAGGGAAGGTGGGGGCCGAAAAAGCTGTCCAGCTCGGCGCTGGATTATCTTTACAATACGGGTGAGCTGTCGGTTGCGGGAAAAACAGGCACTCAGAAAATCTTTGATTTCACTGAAAATCTGCTGCCGGGGATAAGGACAGAGGAATTCCAGGGAGAGGATGGAGAGGCAGCTTTTTTCCGATGGTATGTGAAGCGCAGGATTGGCAGTGTGGGAATGCTGTGGAATAAAAACGGAGGCGCCTGGCTGGGGCACTTTGTATCGGACAGGGAGCGGCGCGGGGCGTGTATCCGGCAGCTTTTGGATCGGGGAGAGCTGCGGGAATTCCGGGTGGAGGGGATTGAAGAGCCTTTTTATATGCGCACAGAGGATGCGGATGTTCTGAACAGGCCGTTTCAGGAGGGAAGGACGGCTTTTATGGCGCCGCTGGATAATCTTTTGTGGGACAGGGAGATGCTGCGGGCGCTGTTTGATTTTACATACAGCTGGGAGGTATATTTGCCCGCAGATAAAAGAAAATTCGGTTACTATGTACTGCCTGTGTTGTATGGAAGCCGGTTTGCGGGAAGGTTTGAACCGGAGCAGTACCGGCAGGGGGATTCTGTGCTGCGGATTAAAAACTGGTGGTGGGAGGAAGGATGCGGGGGTGACATGGATATGCGGGAGTCTCTGGCGGATGCATGGAAACGGTTCGGGGCGTATCTGGGGGCTGAGAGAACGGAAGGAACAGCGCAGGTGATTAAGTAAAAGGTTAAGCAGAACATCAGGTAAAACAGTATATCAAACATCAAGTGAAAGGTTAAGCAAAACACTGGGAAAAACGGTGGGAAAGGGAAGGGCAATATGAAAGATGTGTATGTAGAATGTCCGGTATTGGGAAACGAGGCTTTTTTGCTGCAAAGAACGGTGATGGCGGATGCTCAGGAGCTTCTGGAGGTTTATTCTGATGAGAAGGCGGTGCCTTTTTTCAACAGTGATAACTGTAACGGGGACAATTTTTTTTACAGGACGCTGGAGCAGATGCAGGCAGAGATAAACTTCTGGGAAGCTTCTTACCGGAGCAGGGCCTTTGTCAGATGGAGTATTTTTGACAGGAGCAGCGGCAGGGCGGTGGGAACGATTGAAATGTTCTGCAGGATGGCGGATGATTTTTTTAATAAGACGGGGTTGCTGCGGCTGGATTTAAAGAGTGAGTATGAGAAGGAAGATGTGATATGCAGTATTTTGGAGCCGCTGCTGGAGCAGGCGCCGGAGCTGTTCGGGTGTGAATCTGTTTCCACCAAGGCGGTGAAGGAAGCGGCGGAGAGGCGGAAGGCTCTGGAATGTCTGGGATTTAAGGAGACGGCGGAAAAGCTGAAAGGCCATGATGGGACGGCCTATGGTGATTATTATATGCTGCGGTGTGAGTGAGGAAATGTCCATGATTCAGCCGGAGCCGGAGGCGGCAGCAGGTTCAGGATTGTCTGAACTGCTGCGTAAATACGCTTTCCGGCTCCGGCTGAAATTTTGGGGAAAAGCCTGTGTAACCATCCGGCTGCCCGGACGGCTACAGCTTACATTTTTTCCGGTTCCGGATAATCCACGCCGAAGGTTTCCACGGTCATGGTTTTGATGCGCTGATCCTCAAGCGGGCGATCGGAATAATCCGTGCGGGTTTCAGCGATGCTGTTTACCACGTCCATTCCTTCGATGACCTTTCCGAAGGCTGCATAGGAGCCATCCAGATGGGGTGAATTTTTATGCATGATGAAGAACTGGCTGCCTGCTGAGTTGGGAGCCATGGAACGGGCCATGGAAAGAACGCCCTCTGTGTGCTTCAGGTCATTTTTTACACCGTTCTGGGAGAATTCTCCTTTGATGGAGTAGCCGGGGCCGCCGGTTCCGTTACCAACCGGGTCGCCGCCCTGGATCATAAAGCCTTTGATGACTCTGTGGAAAATCAGCCCGTCATAGAAATTCTTATTGATCAGACTGATAAAGTTATTTACGGAAATAGGGGCGATTTCAGGATAAAGCTCTGCCTTTATAACATTTCCGTTTTCCATGGTGATTGTTACAACGGGATTCTGTGCCATAAATAAAACTTCCTTTCTGGTATATATTTGGTTACAATATAACTGTTCAATGTCCTCACAGTTACGTTGCAATAAGCCTATGCGGCAAGGCGCATGGCCGACAGGTCTATTGTAGCCGAAATGCGGGAATTCGTAAAGGGAGTTAACCGGTTTATGTTGGAAAAAGTGATTGTGTCGCTGGAAAAAGAGGCGGCGGAAGATAAAATAAAGGAACTTAGGGAGAAGCTTGCACTGTATCAGACGGAGCTGCTGGTGGATACAGGGTTGTGTAGGGGGAAAAAACGGGCAGATACGGCGGAAAATGCAGATAAGGCAGACAAAGCGGATAAGGCAGACCGGACGGATAAAACGGTTGGGGCGGGCCGGATTGCTGAGGGAAAAGCTTCCGGGAAAGACGCCGCCGTCTACATTACGGACAGGCCTGATGCGGTCAGGGCGGCAGCGGGAGAAGATGCCTGCATTTTGTTGTATCTGACAGAAGAAAACAGGGGCAAAATATGGGGGGATATTCCTTATGCGGTGGAAGGCCTGGAAGGACTGGACGGAGATTTCCTGGAAAAGGTCTATCAGCGGCATGTGAAGGAGCCCTGGGAGATTCTGCAGACGGACCGGCTTATTGTCCGGGAAATGACAGAGGAGGATTTGGATGCGCTGTACCGGATCTATGACCAGCCGGGAATTGAGGATGTTATGGATGGGCTGTCGGAGGATAGGGAGGAGGAGCGGGCATATGTCAGGGCTTATATAGAACGGGCCTATCCTTTTTACGGATTTGGGCTTTGGATGCTTGCGGAGAGGGAATCGGGCAGATGTGTGGGAAGAGCGGGGTTTTTTATGAGGGAAGGGTTCGATGAACCGGAACTTGGCTTCATTATTGCCCGGGAAGCACAGAGGAAGGGGTACTGTATGGAGGCCTGTGGCGCAATACTGGAGTATGGATTCCGGGAGCTGGGATTTGAGCGGGTGCAGGCGCTGGCGGCGGAGAGGAATGGCGCTTCTCTGGCTGTATGCCGGAAATTGGGCGGGCAGAGGAGTGGAAGCATCGTATGGGAGGGCAGAAGTTATGTACGGTTCGTATGGAGCAGGTAACCGGGAGCGGCTGTTGAACGGCAGCATGGCTATTGACGTATATGACGTGGAAAAGCTATAATTCAGTTAAATGTGCAGATACCGGACAGTGGTAAACAGCTGGTGAATTCAGAGTAAAGGCAGGGGCGGGAGTATGAGGAAAGCAGCGGCAGCGGTTCTTGTTATTGTGTTGTTGGCGGCGGCAGGTTTCTTTGGACTGTGGACAGCGGGGAAAAAAGAGGCTGATGCGGACACGGAACCGGAAAAAACAGTGATTTATTTTTTCCATAATAATCCCTGTGAATCCTGCCACGAGGGTGAAAAATTCAGGGAGCTGGTCAGGGATACGCTTGCGGAAAAGCAAGACAACATTCCCTACTGGATAGATGAATATTATATTTACCGGCCGGAAAATAAGGAAAAAATGAACCGGCTCATGGAAGAGCGGGGAATTGCTCAGGAGGATATTTCCTATCCGCTGGCAATTATAGGAGAACGCTGCCTGATTGGCTATACCCAGATAAGAGAGGAATTATACGACAGCCTTAAGTTGGCTGCTGAAAAAGGAAGCAGCGGAGGGGCAGAGTCGGGGAAAACAGCCGGATACGGGGCGCAAGAGGAAGGGGAAGCAGCCGTAGACGGAGTGGTAAAGGCCGGGGAAGAAGATGCTGTCAACGGGGGAACCGCCGGAATGAATGGAAGCGGCGAAAGCGGTTTCCGCTGGAAAACCCAGGATTCCATACATATTCTGCTGTTTACCACGGAAAGCTGCAACAGCTGTGAGAAGGCAAAGGAATATCTGGCAGGACTGCCGACGGAAGCTGTAGCGGACGGGAGGGGCTATCCCGTTGAGCTTGGTGAAATTTCCGTGATGGAGGAGGACAATGCGGACTATCTGATGGAGCTGTATGACTCCTTCCAGGTGCCATCGGCAGATCAGAAGGTGCCTGTGGTATTTATCGGAACTTACTATCTTGCTGGAGAAAAACAGATCCGCAGCGGGAGGCTGGAAGAGTATATTAATGCACTGGAAGGCCTTGGGGCGCTGTATCTGCCTTCGGACGGCAAGCCGGCAGATGGGGGACGGGTGCCTGGCAGCGCGGCGGGAAAAGGCTTCGAAGGAGCGGTTTCTGTCGGGAGCATCCTTCTTACTGGGCTGCTGAATGGCCTGAATCCCTGTGCGCTTTCCATGACGCTTCTGTTCCTTTCATTGCTTGCGGCGGCCGGCGGCCGTTTCCTGCGGTACGGTTTCTGTTTCCTGGCTGGAAAATTTGCGGCTTATCTGGGACTGGGACTGGCAGTTTCCGCAGCCGCATCGGCTATACCCTTGGAGGCCTTCGGGCTGGCCCGGAATATATTGAATGTAATACTGGTATGCTTTTGCCTGGCAGCGGCACTGGGAAACATCTGGGATTTTGTCCAGATAAAAAGAGGAAATTATGGGAAGGTCAGAATGCAGCTTCCCGCAGGGCTGCGCAGATGGAATGAAAAGCTTCTGCAGTCCGCAGTCCGTCCGGGGCTGGGAGGGCTGCTTTTCCTGGCCGTATTCGGCGGGAGCGTGCTGGTTTCCCTGGGGGAATTTTTCTGCACAGGGCAGATTTATCTGGCTTCCATACTGCGCTGGGTGCAGACGGATGCGCAGAAGGGCATTCCGGTCTTCGTCTTTTGCCTGTATGTGGGAGCTATGTGCATTCCTGCGCTGCTCATCATTCTTCTGGTGGCAGGAGGGAAGAGCATCCTGGCGCTGTCGGAAGGAAGCCTGCGGCGGATGCCGGCGGTAAAGCTGTGCTATGCGGCGCTGTTTATTGTGTTTGCTGTATTTTCTCTGTATATGCTGATTTAGGGGGAGAACCATGTTTGGGAAAAAGAAAAAGCAGGAGAATGAAATCTGCGTCCGGTTGGGAGAACATGAAGTTTACAGGGGAACGCTGACCGATCTGCCGCTGAAGGAAGAGATTATCCTGGAAAAGAGCGAGGAATTTTTCAATGATCCCAATCCCTGCTTTATCCACAGGAGCGCTGTCAGGGTAAGGCTGCTGGCAGAGCTGGAGGAGGCTGCAGGGCGCGGAGAATGGGAGCTTTGGGAAAAATATATGGGAGTGGCAGTTGACAGTGTGGACTTCGGGTAAGGCCAGGGAAAGATTGACTGCCAGGACATGCGCGGGGTGACACAATTATCAGGGACTGCCGCTTACCGGCAGTCCTTCTTTATACAGGAAGGTTCTGCAAAATCAGAAAACAGCCGCAAAAAGGCGTTCCCGGCAAGGGACAGCGGCGTATCGGTGCGGGATATGACGCAGATTTCCCGTTCGGGAACTATTTCTGTCAGCCGGATTTGAAAGACGCTTCCTTCCTCCAGCGCACTGCGGGCGAAGGCGCGGGGGACAAAGCCCACACCCAGATTATTGGCGGCCATAGGGGTGATCAGGTCGGTGGTGGCCAGCTCGATGTCCGGGCTTACGGCCAGATGGAACTGAAGAAGAAAATCATCCAGGAACTGTCTGGTGACGGTGCCCGGCTCCATGCAGATAAAAGGGTAGCCGCAAAGCTCCCCCGGCGTGACGCTTCGGCCGGCCAAATCGGAAAAGTCATTTCCGGCGATGAAAATATCCTGAAAGCCTGCCAGCCTGGTAACGGAGAATTTATCCTGTGGCAGGAAAGCCCCCTTATAACCAGGACGCATGACCAAAATAGCGAAGTCAATATGGCCGGAACGCAGGGCTGCCAGGGCAGTGGGGGTGCTGCTGTTGCTCACCTTGATCTTCACCCCGGGATGCAGGGTTTTAAATTCCTTGAGGAAGGGCAGCAGGAAAAAGTGCAGGGTGGTTTCGCTGGCGCCGATTCTCACCTGGCCCTCCAGCAGTTTCTTTTTTGCCTTCAGCGCGCTTTCCGCTTCAAAAATGTGCTCGCAGGCGGCCCTGACGTGCTCATAGAGCATGGCGGCCTCGGGGGTCAGGGAAACACCCTTGCGGGAGCGCTGGAACAGCACGCAGTCCAGCTCCTGTTCCAGCATCTGTATGGCGTGGGTGACTGTGGGCTGGGTCACGTAAAGCGCCTTTGCGGCCTCCGTAAAGCTTCCCAGCCTGGCAACATAATAAAAAGTTTTGTAAGAATCAAAGCTCACGCTCATTCGGTATTCCTCTCATAGGCAGATATATTTCTGCTTTTTCCAACGCTGCCCTCGTCAGCATTTATCCCGGTTTATATCATGAAAAGATACAATTATAGATAAAATCTATGTAATACATAGAAATGATTGATTTTATTTATCTTTTTAGAAGTAGTATAATACAGGACGGTTTGAAAGGCAAATGTTATGCGGAGGTTTTGTCCGCCGGTGTTACAATATGGATGCAGTTACAGGGTGGTTGTAATTACAGAGTGGCTGCAGGCCGCATAGTAACCCGCCGGCGGCCAGGAAGCCGAAACAGAACAGAAATGGCCGGCATGACGGCAGAATGAGAGAGGTAAGAGTGATGAATAAGGACCTGACGGTAGGAGACCCGCAGAGCGTACTGTGGAAATTTTCGATTCCTATGTTTGTAAGCGTGATTTTCCAGCAGATGTATAATATTGCGGACAGCGTGATTGCGGGGAAATTTGCAGGAGAGGACGCGCTGGCTGCGGTAGGGGCTTCTTATCCCATAACCATGATTTTTATGGCGATTGCCGTGGGAAGCAATATTGGCTGCTCCGTAGTGATTTCCCAGTATTTCGGCGCGAAATGGTATGACAAAATGAAAACGGCGGTGTCCACCACGCTGATCGCTTCCCTGGCTCTTTCCCTTGTGCTTACTGTCGCAGGGCTTCTGGGCAGCAGAGGCCTGATGGTGATGATCAACACACCGGATAATATTTTTGCGGACGGGGATCTGTATCTGCGGATTTACATCGGCGGATTTGTATTCCTTTTCCTGTATAATGTGGCAACAGGAATTTTTACCTCCCTGGGGGATTCCAAAACGCCGCTGTATTTTCTGATTGGTTCCTCCATCGGAAATATTTTACTGGATACGCTTTTTGTGGCGGTTTTCCACTGGGGCGTGGCCGGTGTGGCCTGGGCTACCTTCCTTGCCCAGGGTGTCGCCTGCGTGCTGGCGCTAGTTACCCTGAAAAGAAGGCTGGCCTCTGTTGAAACGACTGGTAAGGCGGCGTTGTTTTCCTGGAATATGCTTGGGAAAATCAGCAGAATCGCAGTGCCCAGTATTTTGCAGCAGTCATTTATCTCTATCGGAAATATTTTCATCCAGGGACTGATAAATTCCTTTGGTTCTTCTGTTATCGCCGGTTACTCTGCAGCGATTAAGCTGAATACCTTCGCCATCACCAGCCTGACCACGCTGGGAAACGGAACGAGCAGCTTTACGGCACAGAATCTGGGCGCGGGAAAGCAGGGGAGAGTGAAAGCGGGCTTTGGCGCAGCTGTGAAGCTGGCGTTGATTATTACGGTGCCCTTTTTTGTGGCTTTTTTCTTCGGCAGCCACGTCATGCTGTCCCTGTTTATGAATGAAGGCAGCACGGTAGCAATGGAAACGGGCATGGAATTTTTAAAAATTGTATCGCCCTTCTATTTCGTGATTTCCCTGAAGCTGATGGCGGATGGTGTCCTGCGCGGCGCCGGCGCAATGAAGTCTTTTATGATAGCTACATTTTCGGATCTGCTGCTTCGCGTTATCCTGGCATTTATTCTGGCAGGCCCCTTCGGGACGCTTGGAATCTGGCTGTCCTGGCCGATTGGCTGGATGGTGGCCATGGTGCTTTCCCTTTCCTTCTATAAAAAAGGTGTCTGGAAGAGCAGTGCGCTTACGGACAGCGCAGAGGATATGGAGGAGGCTCCGGAGCTGGAGACAGAAGGAGCGCTTATGTTCATGGAAGAGGAAAACGCCTGAAATATTGTAACCGGATGTGAAGAAATGTTCCTTTCCATTTTTCCCCGAATGTGGTACAAAGAAGATAGGCTGCCGCACATAAAAAGAATTAACCGGGCAGCGGGGAAAGGGGAAACAAGGGAATGAAGGATTATCTGCTTTGGGAAGATAAGCCTGCGGAAAAATTCTGTGACGCCCATTATCTGGGCAATGGCAGGCTTGGTATGTCGGTGATGGGAGGCGCGCCGCTGGAAGAGGTCTACATCAACGACGACACTCTCTGGTCGGGCAGCGAGGAATTCTATCTGAATCCTCAGCATTATGACAAATTTGAAGAGGCAAGAAGGCTTTCCCTGGAAGGAAAGGTGAAGGAAGCCAACAATATCATTAATAATGATATGGAAGGGCGCTGGTTTGAAGCGTATCTGCCTTTGGCAAGCCTGCATTTAACTGTGGGGCAGGCAAATAACAGACGGAATATGCCGCTGAAGATGGTGATAGAGCCGCAAAAGGATGATATCAGCGATTACAGAAGGCAGCTGCAGCTTGGAACTGCAGTGGAGACTGTTTCCTGGGTGAGGGATAACATCCGTTATACCAGGGAATATTTTGTCAGCTTTCCTGATAATAAAGCCTTTATTTACTGTACCGCAGAAAGGGAAGAAGGCGGAGCGGAGGGAGAAAAACTTTTGGATTTCGCTTTTGGCCTGGACTCCTCGCTGCATTATGTTAACGGGACACAGGACGGGGAGGCTTATCTGACAGGGATTGCCCCTGATCATGCGGAACCCAATTATACGGCGGTTACGCCCCGCTTCATCTACAAGGCGCTGGAGGAATCGGATGCCATACGTTTTGCCTGCTGCGCCAGAGTGGTATCCTGTGACGGGAAGGTTTTTTCCGACGGAGCCAGGGTATATGTGAACCATGCAGGCTATGCGCTGATTGCCGTACAGGCAAAAACGAATTATGCAGGTTTCCGTAAAGAGCGTGACAGGGATGCAGGAAAGCTTCTGGAACAGATCCGGCAAGATCTGGACAGCCTTGAGGCAGCGTACGGGAGCACAGTCGGGGCTGCCGCAAAGTCTATAAGCTATGCTTCCATAAAAAACAGGCATATTTCGGATTACCAGTCTCTTTATAACCGGCTGGATCTGGATTTGGGACGGGAGCTTAGCGGGAACCTGCCCACAACACAGCGGCTGGCCTACTGCGCCGAGGGTGTGGATGATCCGTCCCTGGCCGCCTTGCTGCTGCAGTATTCCAGATATCTGACCATTGCCGGTTCCCGGCCGGGCACACAGGCGCTGAATCTGCAGGGCATCTGGAATGATACGCCCGCGCCTCCCTGGTCCAGCAATTATACCAATAACATTAATGTGGAAATGAATTACTGGCCCTGTGAGGCGTTGGGGCTTTCCGAATGCCATCTGCCCATGATGGATCTGCTGACGGAGCTTTCCGAAAGCGGGAAACAGACAGCCGAAGGCTATTATCATAGCAGGGGCTGGGTAACCCACCATAATGCGGATCTGTGGCGTTCTACGGAGCCAAGCTGTGAGGATGCTTCCTGGAGCTGGTGGCCCTTCGGAGGCGCATGGATGTGCCAGCATATCTGGACGCATTATGAATTTACCCGGGATGAGGCATTCCTGCGGAAAATGTATCCGGTGCTCAGGGAGGCTGCGGTATTTATGCTGGATTTCCTTGTGGAAAATAAGGAAGGCTATCTGGTGACGGCGCCTTCCCTTTCCCCGGAAAACAAATTCATCACGGATGGGGAGGATACGGTAATTGAGCTTATCGACGAGGTATCCAGGGAAAGCAGATGTTCGCCCAATCACCCCAGGATCAGCGCGGTGACAATCGGATCCACGATGGATATGAGTATTTTGCGTGAGCTGTTTTCCAATGTGGCGCAGGCTGCCGATATTCTCAAGCTGGAGGACGATCCTGTCCCTGCACAGGCTCAGGAAGCCATGAAAAAATTCCCGCCTCTTCGTACCGGACGCTTCGGACAGCTGCTGGAATGGTATGAGGATTACGAGGAGTGTACGCCGGGAATGTCCCACACCTCCCATATGTACCCTGTCTATCCGGGAGAACTGATTACGGAAACCAGAACACCGGAGTTATTTGAAGCGGCCAGGCGCAGCCTGGAAAGAAGGCTTCTTCATGCCAGAAAACAGGGCGGCTGGCCCGGATCCTGGAAGATTTGCCTGATGGCCCGGTTCAAGAATCCACTGGAATGCGGCCATCTTTTAAAGAGCACGGGAGAGGGTCTGGGAGCGGGAATGATGACCAATGTGAACCAGCAGATTGACGCCATATTCGGTCTGGGAGCCGGAATCGCGGAAATGCTTCTGCAGAGTCACCAGGGCTTCATTGAGCTCCTTCCTGCGGTGCCGGTGGACTGGGTTGACGGTCATTTCAGGGGGATGCGCGCCAGGGGCGGTTTTGAGGTATCGGCTTCCTGGGACAGGGGAAAGCTTCGGACCGGAGAAATCAAAGCCCTTATCGGCGGTCCCTGCTGTGTGAAGGCAAAAGGGCTGGCCGGAGTAAGCGGTCCCGGCGTAAACGTCAGGGCGCAGGACGGCATGGTTAGCTTCACTGCGGAAAAAGGGGTTTCCTATGTGCTGGGATTTGACGCAGAGGAAATCGCAGGCAGGGAGTACTATATTTAACAGATAAGGGAATACCGTAATTTAACAGGCGGATGTGAGGCTGCCAGATGTGAGCCTGACGGACTGCATGACAATGAGGCGGGCAGCAGGCTTCAGGCCCGGCAGGCAGCGGAGGCCGCTTTACTATAGGGTGACAAAAAAGCAAAGGATCGGCGCGGGATAAACCCGGCCGGTCCTTTGTACTGCCGTGAGGGAAACAGCGCCTTGAAAAGCTCCCTCTCCGGCACTCTTTATGCAGTTGGAAAGAAAACCTTCATCCTTACGCCGGGCTGACTGCCACGCGTCCGTCTCTTGCCAGTGCAATCGTAATATGGAAGACTTCCGCACAGGCGCATATTTTGTCCGCGCCGGATATAATCCATGCTTCCCGGGATTTGGGAAGGGGTCCCAGCGGGAACATATGGGACAGTATGGCGTCCCTTTCTTTTTCGGAAATTTTAAAGGTTTCCCCGCTGGTCCTGGCGGCTACCTTGGGATGGCAGAAGGCCTGCAGCTCCCTGGAGGGCCTGCCCTCTCTGGGGTCATACAGAAAGAAATCATGAAGCAGCCCCGCCCTGGCGGCTGCCTGGGCGTCGCATCCCAGCTTCTTTGCCGTAAGCCACGAGATATAGGAAACATTAATGCTGTGCATCAGCCTTGTCGTGGCCACATGGTGTCTGTAGCTGTTCAGGGCCAGAAATTCTTTATTTGTGAGGATGTCGGCAACATCCTCAAGATACTCTGCGTCAATATCCTCCGACAATGTAATGTCCATCGGCAACACGTCCTTTCCATTTTGAAACGGCCGCAACATTCCGGTCTGAAACGTTACTCTTTATACTATGATTATGGCGCGTTTTTGCCAGTGAATCAATGGATTTAAGAAAGATATAAGATTTTTTTGTAACTGTTCAGTACCACTCACAGTTACTGCCCGGAAACATTCCGGATTATCTGCCGCGACGGATTTTGGCTAATTGTTTTCCGTTCCGTATTTCTTCAGGCGGCGGTACAGACGGTTACCCTGCTCAAACAGCCACAGGGCCAGATGCATGGCGGGCTGGGCGAGGAGAAGGAATACTGCCAGAACCAGCGCGGTCTGCAGCGTCAGGGGCCGTATGCTGAAAAGCTCTCCGAAAAAGACAACACAGACCAGGGCGGCAACGGTCATGACGCCCCAGACCGTGCGCCTCTTCCAGTCAAAGGGCCTGCATACCTGATAAAGGACAAGAAGCCCCACGAAGAGGACGGTTACAGCGGAAATGCTATAAAGCTGTTCCACCGGGAAATCAAAGGCGTAGGTAAACAGCTCGATTCCCAAAACAAGAAACAGGTTTGTCAGGCCGCCGGGAAGCGCTTTGTAAAAGACATTGCTCATAAAATGCCCCTCCACACGGCTGCTGTTCGGCTCCAGCGCCAGGAAGAAGGAGGGAATGCCTATGGTCAGGGATCCGATCAGGGACAGCTGCAGAGGCAGGAGCGGATAAGGGAAGCCGGCAAACAGGCTTACTAAAGACAGCAGGAAGGAAAAAATATTTTTAACCAGGAAAAGCGATGCCGCCCGCTGGATATTATTAATAACACGCCGTCCCTCGCCAACGATGGCGGGCATGGACTGGAAATCCGAATTCAGCAGCACAAGCTGGGCGATCTGGCAGGCTGCCTGGCTGCCGGAGGCCATGGCGATGCCGCAGTCCGCCTCTTTCAGGGCAAGCACATCGTTGACGCCGTCTCCCGTCATGGCCACCGTATGCCCGTTTTTCTGTAGCGCCTTCACCAGCCTGCATTTCTGCTCGGGAGTGACGCGCCCGAAAACACGGTATTTTTCAGCCGCCGCCTCCAGGCTGCTTTCCGTTTTCAGCGTGGAAGCATCCACATAAAGCTCGGCGCCTTCAATGCCGGCCTGCCTTGCCACCTCGGATACGGTGGAAGGATTATCGCCGGAAATAACCCGGACGGACACGCCCTGCTCCTTAAAATACCGGAAGGTTTCCGCGGCCTCGCCCCGAAGCCGGTTGGTGATGAGAATGAGAGCCATGGGACGGATACACGCCTCCTGCAGCCCGTCTTCCTTCAGATTGCCATCGTAAGCGGCGGCAAGAAGGACACGCATGCCCTGCTCCGCCCAGGGACGGATTTTTTTCTTAAGCTCCTTCAGACGGGACCCCATAATAAATTCCGGAGCGCCGATAAGAAAACTGCCATGCTCCTCAAAGGTGATGCCGCTCCATTTGGTATCTGAGGTAAAGGGAACGATATCAGCGGCCTCCCAGTCCGAATCCTGCCGGAAGCGCTCCGCCATAGCGCGTCCCGTATCATTATCCGCATCCATATTGTCATAAAATGCGGCCAGCATTTCCGTTACCGCTTCCTCAGGGAAATTTTCCTCATCCAGCAGAATAAAACGATCCACGTCCATCCCCGGCTCAGTGATGGTGCCGGTCTTATCCACACAAAGCGTGTCTACACGGGCAAGGATTTCCACACAGTTCATATCCCGCACAAGAACCTTCCGCCTGGAAAGACGCAGAACCCCTACGGCGATGGCGATGCTTGTCAGAAGATACAGCCCCTCCGGGATCATCCCGATAAGCGCGGCAACCGTCGCCTCCACAGCCCCCTTCACCGGAAGCCCCAGCATCTGATGCTGATTGATGAAAAGACAGATCCCTACGGGAACGAGCAAAATACCTATCACCCGGATCAGCCTGTCCAAAGAACGCATCATCTCGGATTTTGCCAGCTTTACATCGCTTTTCGCCTCTCTTGCAAGACGGGAAGCATAAGAATCACTGCCAACGTGCGAAAGCCTGGCAACACACCGCCCGCCGTTTACAAAGCTGCCCGACTTCAGCTCGTCCCCGGCCTGCTTTAAAATAGCGTCGGTTTCCCCCGTAAGCAGCGACTCATTCACAGTTACCTGCCCGGAGCAAATCACGGCATCCGCACAAATCTGGCTCCCGTTATCAAATTCCACAATATCGTCCCGCACCAGCTCTGAAGAAGGAATTTCCTCCCATTCCCCGTCCCGGATACAATGTATTTTCTGCTCCGCCAGAAGCGTGAGCCTGTCCACAGCCCTTTTGGAACGGACCTCCTGAAAAATCCCGATAAACGTATTTGCAGCGGCAATCACAAGAAAAAGCAGGTTGGTATAAGACCCCACTGCAATCAGGCAGCCCCCCAGCACAACAAATACCAGGTTGAAAAAAGTAAACGTATTAGACTTAATGATATCCCCCACACTTTTCGTAGGAGAAGAATCACTGCGGTTGACATACCCGTTTTCTACCCGCAGCCGCACCTCCTCAGCATCCAGCCCGCATCCGGGCTCCGTCTCCAATACCGCGATTTCCCTGCGTTCCTCTGTGTCCACATTTACTTTTCCTGCTTCCTGGTTTTCCAGGCTTTTGCTGTTTTTCTTCCAATTCATAAGCAATCATTCCTTCTGCATTGATAACTGTACAATTGTTCAATTGCTTTACAGTTACCTGCTCTGCTATAACGTATCCACACCCTTCCGGGCCGGATCCAACCGGTTTTTCATACAGCCCCCAACATATGTTATGTTATTATAACCCTCCACAACGCCTGTTCCTATACTCATTTTGCCACATTTGTCTAAATTTATGGTAATTTAAGGAATGATTAAGAATTGTTTTATAATCCGGTCTGTGAATCATTACCATCCGGAACAATAACTGCCATATCTGCTCTCCCCACCACCTCACCGGGAAGGCAGAAAAAGCCGGGCGCAGGCTTGCGGGACAGCAGAGAGAGGCCTCCGCCCCTCAAAACCATCCGCCCCTCAAAACCATCTTGACATTCTCCGTCCGGATTCTTTATAATGTTCCTATCAACTTACCGGAAGAAAGGAAAAGAATTCGATGGACGACGCGGACCCTGACGGGGAAACGAACCTTTATAGACAACGAAAACTTTTAAAGGGCATGGCCTGTTAGCATCAGCTTGACAGGCTGTGTCTTTTTGTGTTTTTTAGACGAAAAAACATGTTACTGGCTACGGAGTGAACAGTAACAAAAACACTGCCCTCCGGCGGCAAGGATGCCGGCATTACAAAAAGAAAAGGAGAGATTTACTTTGAGTTCCATACCAAGACAGTTATTGTTGCAGATTATTTTGATTTTATTGAACGCCTTTTTTGCGGCGGCGGAGATTGCGGTGGTTTCCCTGAACACAACGAAGCTGCGCAGGCAGGAGGAGGAAGGGGATAAAAAAGCGGGAAAGCTTCTGAAGCTGGTGGAGGAACCGGCCTCCTTCCTGTCCACCATACAGGTGGGCATTACATTGGCCGGATTCCTGGGAAGCGCCTTTGCGGCGGATAATTTTTCCGAGTATCTGGTGAGATGGATTTATGATGATATTGGTTTCAGGGGACTGCCGGAGAAAGCGCTGGATACCATATCGGTTATTATCATTACCATCATCCTGTCTTATTTTACACTGATATTCGGCGAGCTGGTGCCCAAACGGATCGCCATGCAGAAGTCCATGGAGGTGGCAAAATTCAGCAGCGGCGTTATTTCCGGCGTTGCGGTGGTTATGAGGCCTGTGATATGGTTCCTGTCCTTTTCCACCAATACCGTGCTGCGGATACTTCATATGAAAACGGAGGCGGAGGAGGAATCCGTTACGGAGGAGGAAATCCGCATGATGGTGGATTTGGGCGGTGAAAAAGGCACCATTGACCATGAGGAACAGGAATGGATACAGAACGTGTTCCGTTTTGATGATATATCCGTACGGGACGCCATGACCAGGGAGCCGGACGTAGTTGCCTTTTCCCTGAAGGAAACCGAAGAAAATATCCTGAACACCATCCGGGAAAGCGGCCTGTCCCGTTATCCTGTGTATGAAGAGGATATTAATGATGTCGTCGGGATTTTAAATGCCAGGGATTATCTGCTCAGTAGAAACGGCGACAGCTCCGCCGGGCTGCAGGAGCTGCTGCGTGAGCCTTATTTTGTACCGGATACCATTCATGCGGACGATCTGTTCCGCGATATGCAGAAAAATAAAATCCATATCGCAATTGTTATCGACGAGTACGGCCAGACAGCGGGAATCATAACCATGGAGGATCTTCTGGAGGAAATCGTGGGAAATATTTATGATGAGTTCGATCCCGCCCTTCCTCCGGAAATGGTCCGGCTGGAGGATAACCTTTGGCGGGTTTCCGGCAGCGTGGACATAGAGGATCTGGCACAGGAGCTGGATATTGACCTGCCGGAGGATACGGATTATGATACTGTTGGAGGCATGATTTTCAGCTGCCTGCGCTCTATCCCCGCGGATGGAAGCCAGTTTGACGTGCAGGTAAACGGCCTGGCCGTCCATGTGGAGCTGCTGGAGGATCAGCGGGTGGAAACAGCGATAATCAGTAAAATCATGCCGGAAAGTACAGCGGAAGAAAAGGGGAAACAGAATGAATCAGGTAAAAATCAGTAAAAATGTGAAAACGCCCATACAGCCGGGGATGTTCGGCCTGTTTTTTGAGGATATCAATTATGCGGCCGACGGCGGGCTGTATGCGGAGATGCTGGAAAACCGGAATTTTGAATTCCAGGAATCCAGGGGATACTATGATCATTACAGCCAGGATTTCGACGGGCTGTATGGCTGGAGCGCCTGCAGCGGCCAGGGAAAGCTGGCACTGGATACGCAGAAGCCGCAAAACGAAGTAAACCCGCATTATCTGCATTTTACGGCGATGGCAGCCGGGGACGGTTTTACAAATAAGGCATACGACGGCATCTGCCTGAACAAAGGGGAAAATTACCGCGTCAGCTTCTGGGCCAGAACATCTGCCTTCGGCGGCAAGGTACTGGTGCATGTGGAAAAGGACGGTCAGCTTTATACAGATCAGGCAGAGATCGCCGGACTGACCGGGGAGTGGAAAAAATATGAGCTTACGCTGACGGCGGCCGCGCAGGTGAGAAGCGCTTCCTTTGTCATCTGCCTGTCTGAGGCCGGCAGTGTGGATTTTGACATGATTTCCATGATGCCGGAAAACGCGGTGTGCGGCCTGTTCCGCCGTGATCTGGCGGAGCTGTTAAAGGAACTGCAGCCGGGATTCCTGCGTTTCCCCGGCGGCTGTATCGTGGAAGGCAATACGCTGGACAACCGGTACCGCTGGAAGGAAAGCGTGGGGCCCATGGAAGAGCGCCGGGTGAACTGGAGCCGCTGGTCCGTCCATGACACCAAGGAAGAGTGCGGCTATAAAACGCCTTTTTCCCATTATAACCAGACGCTGGGCCTGGGATATTATGAATATTTTATCCTGTGCGAATATCTGGGGGCCTCACCGGTTCCCGTGATGAATGTGGGCCTGGCCTGCCAGTATCAGTCCACCCAGAAGGTGGCCTCGGACAGTGTGGAATTTAAGGAGTTTGTACAGGACGCCCTGGATCTGATTGAATTTGCAAATGGGGATGTTTCCACAAAATGGGGGGCGCTGCGCGCTGCCTGCGGACATCCGGAGCCTTTCGGGCTTCGTATGCTGGGCATCGGGAACGAGCAGTGGGAAACCGAAGAGGTGGATTTCTTCCATAGATATGAGCTGTTCGAACAGGCGATTCATGAAAAATATCCGGAAATCCGGCTGCTTGGTTCCGCCGGGCCCAATGTGAATTCCAAAGAATATGAAGCGGCCTGGAACTGGATCCGTCCGGCGGCAGAGAAAAAAGAAAATTTTGTCTATGCGGTGGATGAGCATTATTATGTGCCGCCGAAGTGGTGCTTCGACAACACGGGCTTTTATGACAATTATCCCCGCAATGTAAAGGTGTTTGCAGGGGAATATGCGGCGCATCCCCAGGGTATAGAAGACATCGCCCTGCGCAATAATATGGAGGCGGCGCTTGCGGAGGCGGCTCTGCTTACAGGAATCGAACGGAATGCGGATGTAGTGGTGCTGGCCTGTTATGCGCCGTTATTTGCAAGAATCGGGTATACCCAGTGGTCGCCGGATCTGATTTGGTTTGACGATGTCCATGCCTATGGAACGCCCAGCTATTATGTGCAGAAGCTTTACAGTGTACATACGGGGCAGGAGGAACTGGAAATTAAACCTGCGCTGGGAGAAGGGCTGTATACGGCGGTCAGCTATGATCGGGAACAGGGTGAAGTGATTGTAAAGCTGATAAATGCCGGAGAGAAAGCTGAAACGGTGAGCCTTGGGCTGGAGGAATGGAGCTGTTCGGGTAAGCTTACACGGATCGAGCTGTGTGCGGACAGCCTGCAGCAGGTGAATTCCATTGCTGCCCCGGACAGGATTACAGATCGGCAGACCCGGGAAAGCTTTGCAGGAAATGAAGTGAGCACGGAAATAAAGCCGTACTCCGTAACCGTACTGCGGATTGCCGCAGAATAAGGAAAGTCAGGTGCTGCTGCGGGCTGTGGACAAAACACCGGTTGGCGCCTGGGGACTGGAGCTGGAATGATAAAAGTACTTTGTCTGGATTATGATAATACGGTGTTTGACCACCGCCTCGGTAACATCCCGGAAAGCGCCAGGGAGGCGCTGGAGGCCGTGAGGGGAAAGTGCAGGCTGGTGCTTGCCAGCGGGCGTTTTTTCAACGATGCGTGGAACGCGCCTATTAAAGAGCTGGTAAAGCCTGACGGCATCATCCATTCCAACGGCTCCCTGGTGGAAGCGGAGGGAACCGTGCTGAAGGAAACCTACCTGGATCCGAAGCTGCAGAAGGAGGTGCTGGACTTTGCCTACGCCAATGATTTATGCCTGGGCGGCCAGCATGAGGGAAAATGGTATACCACCAACCCGGAAAAGCAGGCGGCCCGGTGGAAGGGCAAGGAGCACCTGTTCCTCCGGGAAATGTACGATGCCAGGGAGCTTTATGAAATCCCCATGCACGCGCTCTATCTGGATGACTCTGTGGAAGCGGCCAGGCTGGCGGAACAGACCTTCCCGGCCCTGCGCACGCCCATAATGAGCGAAATTACAGGAGGCGCGGATGTCATCCCGGCACATCTCTCCAAAGCTTATGGGCTGGAGCTTCTTTTGGAGCATTGGGGCATACGCCGGGAGGAATCGGCGGCAATCGGCGACAGCATGAATGACTTTGAAATGATTCAGGCCGCCGGGATCGGAATTGCCATGGGCAATGGCATACCGGCTTTGAAGGAGGCCGCGGATTATGTGACGTCGGATATCAGCGAGGATGGCCTGAAGAATGCATTTCATTATCTGGGGCTGCTATAGGAATCCGGGGCTGTTATAGAAAACGAAGGAAAAAAATAAAAGTCGGAGGAAGCTGCTGCTTCCTCCGTTCCTTTTTGTCTTCAGCGCCAGAAGCCTTATTCTCCGCGAAGGCTGATCGCCTCCGTCCCCACGCTCCCGCCGCGCACAATTTCGATCCGTCCAGGGAATAGGGACTGAAACAGGGATACCAGATCGTCATTTTTCCGCTCTGTCTGTACACTTTGCAGCAGCGCGGCAGACGGACCATAGTCAATCACCAGGGTACCCAGAACCTGGGACAGCCTGAACAGCTCCGTCATATCCTGTTGACTGCAGCCGCTGACCCGGAGGAACATGAGCTCCTTTAAATGTACGGGAATCCCGGTAAAATCCATTACCTTGATTACCTCAATGCTCCGGTTCAGCTGCTTTTTAATCTGCTCAAAGGTGCGGTCGTCACCGGTCAGCCCGATGGTAACCCGGTAGATGGAAGGGTCCTCCGAGGGGCCTGCGGTAAGACTGTTCAGGTTATAGGATTTTCCGGAAAACAGGCCTGTAATGCCTGCCAGAACCCCTACCTCATTCTCTGCCAGCAGGCTGATCCATCTTTTTTCCATATACATTATCCTCCTCTCCCAGAATCATATCGCCCAGAGAATTCCCCGCCGGGACTATGGGCATGACATTTTCTTCTCTTTCAATCATAAATTCAATGACCGTAGGGCCGTTTTTCCTGTTCCTGGCTACCAGCAGCGCCGGTTCTATGTCCTCAGGAGTGGTTACCCGGATGCCCCTGGCGCCATAGCTTTCCGCAAGCCTGATGAAATCCGGCGTATATTCAGGACAGTTTTCCCCGGGGCCGGTGCAGGGGACAGGACAGCTTTTCCGGTACCGCAGGCAGGTGGAGGAATAGCGTCTCTGATAAAACATCTCCTGCCACTGCCGCACATTCCCCAGACAGCTGTTGTTAAAAATACAGATGATAACAGGAAGATCATAAACAACCGCAGTTGCCAGTTCCTGCAGATTCATCTGCATGCCGCCGTCGCCTGTGATCACAAGGACATCTGTGCGGGGATTTCCCAGGCTGGCCCCAATGGCCGCCGGAAGTCCATAGCCCATGGTGCCCAGCCCGCCGGAGGTCAGAAGCCTGCGGTGCTCATCAAGCGCAAGGAACTGCGTTGCCCAAAGCTGGTTCTGTCCCACATCCGTAGCGATAATGGCGTGCTCAAAGCAGTGATTGACCGCCTGCAGAATGGCCTGGGGAGAAAGGGCGGAGGGCTTCATGCGCAGGGGATGCTGCTGCTTCCAGCGCTCAAGCTGCGCCAGCCATTCCCCGGTAGGAAGCGGCGCTGCCTTTTCCAGCAGGGTGGAGATTGCGCTTTTTGCATCCGCCACAACAGGGATATCTACGGAAATGTTCCTGGAAATGGAAGCGGCGTCAATATCGATGTGGACAATGGAAGCTTCTCTGGCAAAAGCTTCGGTCCTTCCGGTAATGCGGTCATTGAACCGGGTTCCGATGGAGAAAAGCAAATCACATTTGCTTACGGCAAGATTAGCGGCAAAGCTTCCATGTATGCCGATATTTCCCACATACAGGCGGTGACCGGAGGGAACGGCGCCTTTTCCCATGATGGTGGAAACGACGGGAACCCCTGTCAGTTCGGCAAGCCGGGTCATTTCCCTGCCGGCCCGCGCGATATTGACGCCGCCGCCCACCAGGAAAAGGGGGCGGGCGGAGCGGTTCAGAAGCTCCAGCGCTTTGCGCAGCTGACCGATGTGTACAGGAGGCTTCGGCCGGTATCCGCGGATTTCCATGGTGTCGGGATAGCTGTCACTGCCCATCGCCTTCTGGATATCCTTGGGGATATCTACCAATACAACGCCTGGTTTTCCTGTGGCGGCAATGTAAAAGGCCTTTTTGATGACGCTGCCAAGCTCTTCGCGGCTGCGTACCGTTACGGCATATTTTGTAATGCTCCTTGTAATGCCCACAATATCCACCTCCTGAAAGGAATCGTTTCCTATCAGCCCGGTGGGAACCTGCCCGGTAAAGCATACGAGAGGGACACTGTCATAGTTGGCGGTGGCGATTCCCGTTACAAGATTGGTGGCTCCCGGCCCGCTGGTTACCAGACATACTCCTGTTTTTCCGGTAGAACGCGCATAGCCGTCCGCAGCGTGTACCAGACCCTGTTCATGGCGGGGCAGGATAACCTTGGGTACAGCGGCTCCATACAGCGCATCGAATAAATCGATTGCCTGGCCGCCGGGATAGGCAAACAGGGTGTCCACCTGCTCCGCCTGCAGTGCTTTTACAAATAGTTGGGCTCCGGTTATCTGCATTATTTTCAGCCTCCTTTATATAGATTTATATGAATGCATGCGCTCGCTTGCATAACACTGATAAAAGTGCGCCGCCTGCATACAGGCAGCGCTGATTTTTTGCGGTAACAGCCGCAGTCCGGGGACTGCGGGTACTAATTATTTCCGCGGGCGACGTGCCGAACGGATGCACTTTCCAATTAGGGGCAGCCGCGAGGGGTGCTATGCGCCAGCGGCATATGTTTTGCACCGACCGAAGCGGAGCGTAGACCAAATACCCCGCTGTTCACGTCGTTTCAAATTTGATGCCCTGTTGCTTGCGGTGTGGCGTTTGAATATCCTGTCATCCAGATATAAAAATCTCTTTCCCATCCGTTTCACTTAACAATGGGGAATTCCGCTGATAAACAATTCCACGCTTTTGCGTATGAATCCGTCCTTATCCTCCGGCGACAGCTTCTGCTCAAAGGATGCCTTTAAAAAAGTAAAACCAAAGGTGGCGGAAAAAATTGTCATGGACAGGCTGGGGAAGTCCAGGGAAGGAAGCTTTCCTTTCCTGTGCATTTCCTGGAAATATTCGGTCAGGGCGGATAAAAAGGCCTGTGGGACCTTCATAATATAAGGGGCCGCCTCTTCATAAAGCTGCGGCGCGCGCAGGCCGATGGAAAGATTGACGAAATCCGGCGTAATCCGTTCCATATAAGCCCTCATGAACATTTCCAGATCGGGCTGCAGCTCCCATACCACATCCTGGAAAATATCCCGGGAAATATTCCCCCGCCATTTCTCCTGCCCAATGCCGGTCAGGGCGATATCCTTTTTGCTGCCGAATTTCCGGAAGAGGGTACATTCGTTCACACCGGCCAGCTTTGCAATATCCTTTGTGGTGGTGGCCACATAGCCCTTATCCCGGATCAGGGTCATTGTTGCATCAATTATTTTCTGACTTGTTTCGTCCATCCATTCCTCCATGCAAGTACATGCTTTCATTTGATTTTACCTGATAAATCCGATTATGTCAATAAGTAACAGCAGGAGCTTATCGGGAAACAGCAGAAGGCTTACCGGAGTTTTTTTGTGCGGATTGACGGATTCTTTATAGTTTTTTTATACTTTTTTTCTAAAAAAAGAATTGTATTTCAGGCAGGGAGAGACTATAATCTTTAACCAAAGCAACTATTAACAATGTTAAATATTGCAGCTGCAAACAGTCGCGGAAAGGAATGGAAATGACGACGGATGAGATGCGTATTGATTTGCTGAGAACAACATTTCGGTACGGACGGGTGAATATGGGAATAAGGCTTGGAAACATTACCCATGGAGAATTCACGGCTCTTCAGATGGTTCATATCTATATGAAGAGGAATCCTGACGCCAGCGGAATCGGTGTATCCGAGCTTGCCCGCTGTTCCTTTATGTCGCCGCCCGCCATGTCAAGGACATTGAAGTCCATCGAAGAAAAAGGGCTTGCAGAGCGGATGATTGACAGTAAAAACAGGAGGAAAACCTATGTCCGTTTAACGCAGGCCGGAGAACAGGCCCGGCAGTATGCCTGGGAGGTATCCACCGAGTATATCAACCGGGTGATGGAGGAGATGGGGGAAGAAAAAATGGATGCGTTCCTTGCCTTGTGGAAGGAGCTGGTAGACATCATGGAGAAAAACATCGGAATGGTTTCGGAGAATCCTTCTTAGAGCGTGCCCCGGAATTATGGAAAAGTAATTTCAGAGACGTTTTTGAAGGAATGGCACAGAAGGAACAGCAGAAAGGAGAAATAGGAAAGAATGTGGAAATTGTTTAAACACCTGGGCGAGCATAAGGCTGCCGTCCTTTTAATCATTCTTCTTTTGGTAGGTCAGGCGTATTGCGACCTGGCGCTGCCTTCCTACACCTCGGATATTGTGGACGTGGGAATACAGCAGGGAGGTATTGAAAATGCCGTCCCTGAAAGAATGAGAGAGGAAACCTTTGACAGCCTGTCCCTGTTTATGACGGAGGACGAAAAAAACGAGGCCCTTCAGGCTTATGATCTGAAGGACGGCATTTACGAACGGAATACCTCGGATAAGGAAACGATTGACCGCCTCAACAAGGATTTCGGAATGCCTATGGTAATACTCAGTTCCATTCAGGAGTCCGGGCAGACGGACATGGCCGGCCTGAAGGAAATGATGGCGGCAAAGGGAATTGACGATACAAAGCTGCAGGAAATGAAAAAACAGGCAGCTGAGGAAATGGGAGATATGAGCGATTCCATCATCACCCAGAAAGCCATTCTTTTTATTAAGGCTGAATATGAAGCCATGGGAATGGACCTGAATGATGTGCAGATGAACTACCTGCTTTCTACCGGCGCAAAAATGCTGGGCCTGACGCTTCTTATGATGGCGGCGGCCATACTGGCAGGCCTTCTGTCCTCCAGGACGGCGGCAAAAATAGGTATGGATCTGAGGGGAAAGGTTTTCACCAAGGTGGTTTCCTTTTCCAGCAATGAACTGAATAAATTCTCCATCGCTTCCCTGATAACAAGGAGTACCAATGATATCCAGCAGGTACAGATGGTGGAGGTCATGCTGCTGCGTATGGTGCTTTATGCGCCTATCATCGGTATCGGCGGCATAGTTAAGGTAGCCAGTACCAGAACCGGGCTGGGCTGGATCATCGGCGTAGCGGTTGCGGCAATTTCCGTGGTGGTTTTGATCCTGATGCAGATAGCCATGCCGAAGTTTAAGAAAATGCAGTCCCTGGTTGACCGGCTGAACCTGGTATCCAGGGAAATACTCACCGGCGTGCCCGTTATCCGCGCCTTCAGCCGTGAGAAATTTGAAGAAAAAAGATTTGAAACAGCCAATAAGGATCTGATGAGAACCCAGCTGTTCACCAACCGGGTTATGACCTTTATGATGCCCCTGATGATGATGATCATGAACTGCATTACCGTTATGATTATCTGGTTCGGCGGAAAGGGGATCGATGCGGGAAACCTCCAGGTCGGCGATATGATGGCGTTTATTACTTATACCATGCAGATTGTCATGGCCTTCCTGATGATTACCATGATTTCCGTCATGCTGCCCCGTGCCGGCGTGGCGGCGGAACGTATCCAGGAGGTGCTGGACACCCGTCCCAGCATCCATGATCCTTCCGCCTCCAGGGACGGTGAGCTGGAAAAAGCGAAGGGCGAGCTTACCTTTGAGGATGTGTCTTTCCGTTATGAAGGGGCGGCGGAGGATGCGCTGGAGCATATCAGCTTTACGGCAAAGCCGGGAGAAACAACGGCGATTATCGGAAGCACCGGCTGCGGCAAATCCACGCTGATCCACCTGATTCCAAGATTTTACGATGTGACGGCGGGCCGGATATTGATTGACGGCGTGGATATCCGGGAAATTTCCCAGCATAAGCTGCGCAGCCTGTTAGGCTTTGTACCCCAGAAGGGAAATCTGTTCTCCGGGGATATCGCCTCCAACATCAAATACGGCGGTTCCCATATTTCAGATGAAAAAATGATAGAAGCGGCGGAAATCGCCCAGGCCACGGAATTTATAGACAGCAAGCCCGAAGGCTATGAAAGTCCCATTGCCCAGGGCGGAAGCAATGTATCGGGCGGGCAGAAGCAGCGTCTGTCCATCGCCAGGGCCATCGCCAAGGATCCCAAGATATTCCTGTTTGACGACAGCTTTTCCGCGCTGGACTACAAGACGGATATGGTTCTGAGAAAAGCGCTGCATGAAAAAATTGAGGACGCTACCATCATCATTGTGGCGCAGAGAATCAGCACCATCCTTCATGCCAATCAGATTATCGTTCTGGATGACGGCAAAGTCGCCGGCATCGGCACCCATGAGGAACTGCTGGCAACCTGCGGGGCGTATCAGGAAATCGCCCGTTCCCAGCTGTCTGAGGCGGAGCTGAAAGGAGGAAGCGCATCATGAGTGAAACACAGAGAAGACCCCCCAGAATGCATGGCCCGGGCGCCCGGATGGGCGGTGAAAAGGCCAAGGATTTTAAAGGCACCATAAAAAAACTGGTGAAATATATGGGCCGTTACTGGCCTGCCTTTGTGGCAGTGCTTATTTTTGCGGTGGGCAGCACCATATTCGGCATCATCGGCCCCAAGATTTCGGGGAAAGCCACCACAGAGCTTTTCAACGGCCTGGTTGCCAAGGTTTCCGGCACCGGCAGCATTAATTTCGAACGGATAGGGCATATTCTCCTGCTCCTGCTGGGACTGTACGTGCTCAGCGCGGTGCTCTCCTTTGTACAGGGGCTGATTATGACAGGTATCTCCCAGAAGCTGGCCTACCGCTTCCGGCAGGAAATCTGTGAAAAAATCAACCGTATGCCCATGAAATATTTTGAGAGCAGAACGGTAGGCGAGGTCCTTTCCCGTATTACTAACGATGTGGATACGCTGGGGCAGAGCCTGAACCAGAGCATCACCCAGCTGATTACCTCTATCACAACCATGATCGGCGTCCTGATCATGATGCTGAGCATCAGCCCCCTGATGACTCTGATTGCCATAGTCATCCTGCCCATTTCCGCAGGCCTGATTGGGATTGTGGTAAAAAAATCGCAGAAGTTCTTCGTGGCGCAGCAAAGATATCTGGGCGAAATCAACGGCCAGGTGGAAGAGGTTTACAGCGGCCACAATATCGTGAAAGCGTATAACAAGGAAGAGGATGTGGAAAAGACCTTCCATGATACCAATGATATTTTGTTCCAGTCTGCATGGAAATCCCAGTTCCTTTCCGGCCTGATGCAGCCCATCATGACCTTTGTGGGAAATCTGGGCTACGTATCCGTGGCGGTTCTGGGAAGCATCCTGGCCGTGAGGGGAACCATTACGGTAGGTGATATCCAGGCATTTATCCAGTACGTAAGAAACTTTACCCAGCCTATTACCCAGCTGGCGCAGGTATCCAACATGCTGCAGTCCACAGCGGCCGCGGCGGAGCGTGTTTTTGAATTCCTTGAGGAAGAGGAGGAGGAACAGCTTGCGCAGAATCCGGTACACCTGGAATTCCCCAAAGGCAGGGTGGATTTCCAGAATGTGGTATTCGGCTACAACCCGGATAAGGTGATCATCCATAACTTCAACTGCTCCGTGAAGCCCGGCCAGACCGTGGCTATCGTAGGCCCCACCGGCGCCGGGAAAACGACCATGGTGAAGCTGCTGATGCGTTTCTACGATGTGAACAGCGGCGCTATCCTGGTGGACGGCCACAATGTAAAGGAATTCAACCGGAGCGAGCTGCGTGAGATTTTCGGCATGGTGCTTCAGGATACCTGGCTGTTTAAGGGTACTATTATGGAAAATATCCGGTACGGACGGCTGGATGCCACGGACGAAGAGGTTATTGCGGCGGCCAAGGCGGCCCATGCGCACCGGTTTATCCAGACGCTTCCCGGCGGCTACCAGATGGAGCTGAATGAGGATGCCAGCAACGTATCCCAGGGCCAGAAGCAGCTTCTCACCATTGCCCGCGCTATTCTGGCGGACAATAAAATCATGATTCTGGATGAAGCAACCAGCTCCGTGGATACCAGGACGGAACAGCAGATCCAGAAGGCTATGAATCATCTGATGGAAGGCAGAACCAGCTTTGTCATTGCCCACAGGCTTTCCACCATCCGTGATGCGGATCTCATACTGGTGATGAAGGATGGCGATATTATAGAACAGGGCAATCATGAAGAACTCCTTGCAAAGAACGGCTTTTACGCGGAGCTTTACAATTCGCAGTTCGTAGATGCCACTGCGTAATGCAAGAGGCTGCAAATCACAGTTACTGGACAGTACAGCAGCCTTGCGGCAGCAGAAAAGGAGACGGAAAAATGGCTCATCTGAGAACAATTACAATTGAAAGACAATATGCCAGCGGCGGCCGTGAAATCGGGAAACGGCTGTCGGAGAGGCTGGGCATTCCTTTTTATGACGGGCAGCTTCTCATGCTGGCGGCTGAAAAATACGGCCTGAACCCCGGCGTGGTCAAAGCAAACGATGAAAAAGTAAATAAAAGCCTTCTGTATACCGTGGCGTCCGCCGTGGAAAATTTCCGGGGAAATGAAAGAGGCATGATGCCTTACCGGATTTACCAGGCCCAGGCGGAAACCATACGCCGCCTTAGCATGGAAGGGCCCTGCATTTTTATCGGCCGCTGCGCGGGAGAGGTGCTGCGGGGAAAATGCAGAAGCCTGAATGTGTTTATTTATGCCTCCTCTATGGCGGAGCGCAAAGAACGCGCCAACCAGATTGACAATATCGCCATGGTGGAAACGGAGGATTACATCCGTATGAAGGACAGACAGCGCAGGGATTATTATAAACAGTATACGGACAGGGAATGGGGAGATCCCATGAACTATGATCTGTGCCTGAACAGCACAACGCTGGGATATGACAGATGCGTGGAGCTGATTGAAAGGACATTGTAAAAAGACTTGTTTTTCCATAGGGGAACCAGAACCAGCGGCATGCCGCCTTCCTTCCATCCGGAATCATCCTTGGGATGGGGGAGGCGGCTGCCGCTGGTTTTATTTCTGCGGACAGGGAGTTTCGGTCAAGTACCTGCCCGTAAACCACTCCTTTATATTTTTCTTTAAACAGAATAAAGCAGGAACTTAACCAGCGTTTCCAGCCTTTTTGAATCAATCAGCTCCAGGGTGTCGTTTTCTGTGTGGAGCACGCTGTCCGCCAGCGCAAATATTCCGGCGGAGGTAATGGAGATTGCAGGAACGCCGGAAAAAGAAAACAAGGTATGGTCTCCCTGCGGCCACGGTTCTGTCTGTTTAAAGCCTTCCGCCTTCTTTGCGAAACCGGAAATACTGCTTGTCAGCTGTTCCGGGCATTCATAAAATGAGTACGCAAAATCCTGTCCCTTTACGCCCGCCCCGTCAATATTAAACGCGCAGACGTATTCCGAGGGTGATGAAAGATAAGCGGCAAGATATGCCATTTCTCCCGGATTAGAATAATGGTCCTCACCGTTAAAGAGGACAAACTCAATGCGGTAGGGCAGTTCCCTGCCCGACAGCTCCTCTGCCAGCGCGAGTAAAACGGCTACGCCGGAGGCATTGTCCAAAGCGCCCGGGGTTCCCGGTTTGGTGTCAATATGCGCTGAAAAACATACCTTATGTTTTCCGCTGCCATAGACGGCGATTACATTGGCGGCCTTTGCAGGGCGACGTTCCGTGTTCAGCGTAAGGGCTGCGGGAAGCCCGCTGCATAGCCGGGGCAGGCTTTCCGGAAGAACCACGGCGCAGGGTACTTCAAAGTCCCCGTCCTCAATGACCGGCACAAAGCGTTCCGGAGAAAGACTGACGGTAAGCACCGCTTTAACGCCGCCGTTTTCCAGCAAAGAGATGATTTCCCTGTGTTCCTCTGGATTCCAGAAGACAAAGCCTTTGGGCATCAGCGGTTCCGACGCCAGCTCACCGCAAAGCAAAACGATTTTCCCGGCGACAGGCGCGCGCCGCAGCTCCTCCCGTGAACTGACGCAGAGAAGCTCTCCCTGCACGCTGCAGGGAAGCGAATAAGGTGCGGCGGCCATGGGGACGGCCTTGCCGCCGACAGTGAGTATGCCGCCGTTGTCCACCCAGTCCATGCAGTCAAATTCCTGCCGCAGGACATCCAGGCCGGCGCGCTCAAATTCCCTGCACGCATACTCAACCGCCGTATGGTTTGCCTCTGAGCCAGTGGGTCTTGCACCGATTTCCTTACAAAGTACGTTCAAATGCCTTTCGATATTTTCTCGTATTTCCATGTCTTTTTCCTCCTTTATTACGGGCTTTTTTCGTTTCTGGAATAAGCATAGCAGAAGGAATGGGAGGGGACTTGACTTTCCTTGTGATGTTTTCAGGGAAGCTCTCTTACCGGCCTTGCTTCAATATAGCCCCTCCATCCCTGCGGATCCAGCTGGAAACGCGGCGCGGCTTCATCCGCCCATTCATAGCCGGACCGGGTGGGGTCATAGGTGTCGATGATCTGCGACAAATTTAATATCGCTTCCTCAAAGTGAAGATCATCATAAGGAGCGCTTTGAAACATCATCATTTTACATTCGGGCAGATCAATGAGATCAAAGCCTTCCGGGATCGTTCCTCCGTAGTCCTCCGGCAATTCAACGCCCTGTGCATAGCGTGAGGTACCGGGCGGACGCAGCGCATCAGGAAGCCACAGGCCGACTGGTTCATACAGCGCCTCCTTGACGCTGCACAGCAGGCCCCATACATCGCAGCCATTTTCATTACTGTAGGAAAAATAATCATCCGCCGACACGCCGCGTTTTAACAGCAGCTTTCTTTTGGGAAAATTGCGCACCTGTACAAAAAAGTCCCCGGAAAGCGGCGGTGCATCCTCCTGCATATCCCTGAGCCAATAATAATATTCCCGTATGGACCAGGGATGAAAAAGATAAATCGGCGGCGTATTTTTCTTATATTCATTCGGACTCATGCCGAACTGCCTGCGGAAGGCCCTGGTAAAGCCCTCATGGCTGTCAAACAAAAAATCCATCGCAACATCAACCACCTTAATATCATTGTCCCTCAGCTCCATGGCCGCTTTGGAGAGACGGTACATACGGATATATTCAAACGGCGCCTTGCCGGTAAGCTCTTTGAAAATCCTGGCGCAGTGCCAGGGAGAATAGCCTGCGCTCTTTGCAAGCGCATGCAGCGTAATCGGTTCATCCAGATGTCCTTCGATATAGTTTTGCATCTGCCAAACCGCATTAATCTGTTCCCGGCTTTCCATGTGGTTTTCCTCCTGTTTCCCGTTATAAAGGGCATGGTTGTGTTATGAAAATATAACTGTTTAGAGTTTTTGCTGTTTCATTAAATTTATCATTTGCATTTATGTTTGTCTTGACGTTGTTTGCCAAAATGGCGGCTGGACACTTAAGGACCGGAAGATATATGTTTTTAAAATGCGGATGCCGACGGAGGAGAGTCGGGGACTGAATCGGAAATGGCCATACCGCCCAGAATTACGGAAATAAGAAATTTTTTCCAATTTCCGTATAATTTTGAATTCACAGGGGAAAACTTTAGCTACAATACCTGAAGGGCATTCCGGCGCCGGAAACGGCATGGAATGAAGAAAGAAAGGAATTCAGCATGGAATCAATAAAAATTCGTTTTGGAAATGCGGATGAAGTTTGGAAATTTGTAAATACCATCAGAAGATTTAACGGAGAATATGATCTGGCGGCCGGCAGCTATACGGTAGATGCCAAATCCATTCTGGGCGTCTGTGCGCTGGGAACGGGAAAAGCGCTGGATTTAAAGCTGGTGAACCCTAAAGGAGAAGAACAGCAGCTTCTGACGGCGCTGCATGAATACCTGGTGAGTAAATAGACTAGCCGGCAGGTTCCGGGTGTGGGGCTTGGGGACGGCTACATAGGGAGAAGATCGTATAATGGATGCTGGTATACCATGAAAATGGTATATCAGTATCCGTTTTGTATCAAAAGCTGGGATGGGAAAGGATTAGTGCGGTTTTTGCCTTCCTGCTGAATTTATAGTATTGATTTTACACTGGATTTAAGCAATACAGTTGGTTCAAAAATACTTTCCCTATTATTAAGGCTCGGATCTTCAATACGGGATAAAATAAAATCAGCAGCCTTCTCCGCAATTGTAACAGGATTTAATGTGGCATGTCCCAATTCAACAAAAAATAATTCACTGTTTTCAATGTTACCATAGGAGAGGAGCGATATTTCATCAGGAATTTGTATATGGTTCAGGCGCAGGTATTGCAGAGTCCCGATTGCAAGGGTATTATTTGCAGCAATAATAGCCGTTGGACGTTCCATCATTTGCATAAGAGTACGGCATGCCCGAAAACCATTATCAATGCTGAAGGTATTACAGCTATAATGATAGGGATAACATTTATCTATATCTATACCAATTTCGGTCATAGCATCTTGGAATCCTTTAAATCGTTCCTGACCGGTACTGGTGGTTCCCTCGCAATTGATAAAACCAATTTTACGATGCCCCATGGCCAGAAGATTTGAAGTAAGCTGCCGAATTCCTTCGCGGTTATTAGAACTCACATAATCACCATGGAAACCAGGCTCATTAATGCGGCGCTCTATTAGTACAATAGGAAGATGCTGGCTAATGTTGATAATTTCTTCATTATTAAGGCCGGTAGTATTCAAGATCAGGCCATCGATTTGCTGGCTCATCAGATGGTTAATGTATTTCATCTCCTGCTGTTTATTTTCATCTGTACTGCAAATAATCATATTGAAATCGTTCTCACGAAGTATAGTTTCTATTCTTTTGGCCATTACAGTGAAATGGCTGTTTGATATGTCGGAGACCAGAAGACCTATTGTCTTTGATGAACTACTTTTGAGCCCTCTTGCAAAATTGTTTGGCACATAATTGCATTTTTTAATGGCATCCTGTACTAACCGAAAGGTTTCCGGTTTCACATTACACTCATTATTGATTACGCGGGAAACTGTAGAGACTGAAACTTTTGCAATTTTAGCTACATCTTTGATAGTTGCTGCCATAACGTGCCTCCTGCAATATTAATGATTATATTTATTATGGGATAACGTTCTCATTAAGTCAATGATAAAAAGAATAACAATGATAACGTTATCAAAAAATTGTATAATATATACAAATTAAATTTGTTTTTTTATATAAAATATGATATTGACGATAAAAAAATGAGGGGATATAATTGTAGTAAAGATGAGAACGTTACCAATGCATTGAAGAGAATGCCTTGAATAGTCAATTTTTTTTTGACAAATAATGGTAACGTTCTCATTAAACTAATGATTAATTATGACTAGGAGGAAAGGGTATGAAAAAGAGGATTTTGTCACTATTACTTACTGCAAGTATGGTAATGTCTCTTGCAGCATGCGGGACAAGCACATCGGAGACTACTAATGAAAGTAAGGATAATTCTGTATCTGAAGTTGGCTCTATGGTATCTGAAGCGTCTTCCGATACAGTGGCAGCTTCAGCATTAGATGTCTCCCAACTGGAGCATGAGGAACTGACAATTGTATTTCCTTATATGAATGCGGCACCCAAAGATACGGCCAAGATTGAAGAGGCGCTCAGCAGTATCGCTGAAGAAAAAATTAATGCTTCTATTAAACTTCAACCTATCGCATATGGTTCCTGGCAGGAACAATTTAATCTTCTTATGAGTAACAGTGATGAGAAGATGGATGTAATTTTTACAGGCTTAAACAATACTTCCCTTTCATCCATGGTTTTCAAAGGATATTTAATTGAACTTGATGATTATCTGGAGGGAGTGGGAACTCCAACGGCAGAAGTAGTCGGCGATTATATTAGAGGAGGACAAGTTGACGGACGGACATATTCGATTCCTACTTTGAGAGATTTGGCAACTTCTTCAGGAGTCATGTTTTTAAAATCCTACATTGACAAATATAACATTGAAACCGAATCGATTGATGAGTGGAGCGATCTTACAGAGGTTCTGAGAACGATAAAGGAAGGAGAGGGAGATGCATTTACACCTATGTTTCTTAATGGATCTCAGTACACATCCCTGACTTCCACATTCAGCGATCCGCTGGGTGATTCACTGGGGACCCTTGCACCGAATACGGATGATACTGTAGTGGTAAATCGTTTTGCAACAGAAGAATACAGAGAATTGGTTGCTTTGATTAAATCATGGTACGATGCGGGTTACATAAATAAGGATGCGGCAACTACCACAGCTCTTTGGCAGGAGGCCGCCCAGGCAGGAACGTCAGCATGCTGGCCGAATAATATGAAACCTGGACAGGTTGAGAATCAGGCTAATATGATTGGACAGGAAATGACAGGGGTCCATATAGGTGAAGACGTTGTTACAACGGCCTCCCTTCAGACAGCTATGTGGTCAATTCCCTACCAGGCACAGGATCCGGAAAGATCTATGATGCTTTTAAACCTGATGTATACGGATGCTGATTTCTTTAATACATTAAACTGGGGAATTGAAGGAATACACTTTGTAAAGACCGATGATGGACACATCACATTTCCAGATGGCGTTGACGCTAACTCCAGCGGCTGGTATTTGAATCTTGGATGGGTGTTCGGCAACCAGTTCCTGTCATATTTCTGGACCGGAAATGATATGGATTTGTGGGAGAGAACGAAAGAATATAATGATTCGGCAAAACTGTCCCCGGCTGCAGGATTTGTATTTGATACAACAAACGTTAAAAATGAATATGCAGCTTGTCAGTCTGTTAAGGAAGAATTTGTAAGAGCTATTGAAACGGGAAGCCAGGGTCTTGATAAAGTTGACGAAATGAATGCAAAACTGGAGGCTTCAGGTTTACAGAAAATTATTGACGAAAAACAGAGACAGCTTGATGAATTCCTGGGAAAATAGTCAAATAGCTCCGGCTGGTGCCTAAAACGCCAGCCGGAATGAAAAGAATTAACAAGCTTTGCACAATACGGGCTGCTTCGTATATAGGCAATGCAGAAATGGAGTTAAAATGGGACATCGGGACAATGGAAAGAAACGGCAGCTTATGGTGATAAAAAATATCAAGCGTTATTGGCCGATGTATGTGATGGCTTTTCCGGGTATCGCATATCTGATAATCAATAATTATATTCCTATGGGCGGTGTTGTGCTTGCGTTCAAAAATTATAACGTAAGGCAGGGAATTTGGAAAAGCCCATGGGCGGGATTCGGAAATTTCCAATACTTATTTAAAACAGAAGATGCTTTTATCATAACAAGAAATACAGTACTTTATAATCTGGTTTTTATTATAATCGGGACAGCTTTATCAGTTTTTATTTCAATATTATTAAATGAGATTCTAAATAAATTTTGTTCTAAAATATATCAGACTACGATTCTTCTGCCTTATTTGATTTCTATTGTTGTGGTAAGTTATATAGTCTATGCATTCCTCAGTATGGATACCGGGTTAATAAACAAATTTTTGGAGGGAATCGGGAAGGATACGGTTCTTTGGTATAACGAAGCGAAATTTTGGCCGTATATTTTGATTTTAGTATATTGCTGGAAATCATTTGGTTTTAACACTATTATCTATTATGCGGTTATTGTGGGTATAGATACCAATCTTTTCGAAGCGGCCATGGTAGATGGCGCTTCCAAGATTAAGCAGATAATACATATAACACTTCCGAGCCTTAAACCTACAGTCATTGTAATGACAATCCTGGCTATCGGCAGGATTTTCTATTCTGACTTTGGATTGTTTTATCAGGTACCAATGGACTCGGGGGCATTGTATTCGGCAACGAATGTAATTGATACATATGTTTACAGAGCTTTATTCTATATTGGCGACTATGGAATGTCGGCGGCAGCAAGTCTGTATCAGTCAGTAGTAGGCTTCCTTCTTGTCGTTGGAGCGAATGCCCTGGTTCGAAAACTGGATGCGGATAACGCATTGTTTTAATGGGGGGAAATAAAATGATGAATAAATACAGTAAAGGTTTTACTTTATTTGCACATATTATCCTCATCATAGCTTCCATAAGTTGTGTATATCCTTTCCTTTTGCTTATTATGGCTTCTTTTACGGAAGAAACTACCCTGATTAAAAACGGTTACAGCATTTTCCCGGAAAAGTTCAGTATGGAAGCCTATGAATATATATTTGCACAGGCGGGTACGATTTTCAGAGCATATGGAATTACACTTCTGGTTACGGCTGTAGGTACGGTAATCGGGCTTTTTATTACATCGATGCTTGCTTATACTTTGGCCCAAAATAATATTCCGGGAGGTAAGATACTTTCTTTTATTGTTGTATTTTCCATGCTGTTTAATGGAGGACTGGTTTCCACTTACTTATGGTATACGGGATCACTCCATTTAAAAAATACAATATGGGCATTATTAGTTCCCGGTCTTATAACAAATGGTTTTCTAATCATGATTGCTACAAACTATTTCAGAACCAGCGTCCCAAAGGATGTTGTTGAGGCGGCGAGAGTAGATGGGGCTGGTGAATTCCGTATTTTTTTTACCATTGTAGTACCATTTTCCAAGCCAATTCTGGCAGCCATCGGAATTATGCAGGGTATAGGTTATTGGAATGATTGGAGAAACGGACTGTACTATCTTACGGATCCCAAGTATTTTAATATCCAGAACATACTGAACCGTATGATTCAGGAGATATCATTTTTGTCATCAAGTGATGCAGGCGGATATGCATCGGAATATGCCGGCTCTATACCGACGGCCAGTGTAAGAATGGCAATTGCTGTTATTGCAGTAATCCCTATTCTTGTAATTTATCCGTTTTTCCAGAAACAGTTTGCACGCGGTCTTACGGTCGGTTCTGTGAAGGGTTAATTTAAAAGGAGAAAGTTCATGACGAGAGAAATACATGTATGGGAAACCTATGAAATTTGTCTCAGGGCAAAGGAGACTTATGAAAATCCATATACGGATGTTGTTGTATGGGCAGATTTGTACGGGCCTGATTTTCATAAAAAAGTGTATGGTTTCTGGAATGGAGACAATGAATTCTGCATTCGGGTTACGGCAACTAAACCAGGGATATGGAGCTATTATACGGATTCCAATACAGAAGATGAAGGGCTGAATGGGACGAAAGGATCTTATATTGCCAAGCCCTGGAGTGAAGAAGAAAAAGAAGAAAATCCAACCAGAAGAGGAATGATACAGGCTACACCAGATGGACATTGTTTCCAATATGCTGATGGTACGCCTTATATTATGGTCGGTGATACATGGTGGGCCCTTGCCACAAAACATTTTGCATGGACGGATGGTGAAACGGAAAGAAAGACAGGTCCGGAAATGACTATGAAGGATATGGCAAGAATCAGACGCAGACAAGGATATAACACAGTCGGAATGATTGCAACCTTTCCCACATGGGCTACGGACGGAAAGCCTAACCATATTGAATTAGGTGACGAGAAACATACTTATATCCGGTCTGCATGGACGAATAACGGCTGCCGGCCACCACGGGAGGGAGAAAATCCTTTGCAGCAAGCCAAGGATATGAGCAATGAAGGGGGGAGGCCCTTCGAACTTCCTGGTATTATTCCCGGTTATGAGGATGTGGCACCGAATCTTAACCGGATAAATCCGGAATATTTTAAGGTCCTGGATAAAAAAATGAACTGGTTGAATGCAAACGGATTTACAGTATTTATTGAAGTTACCCGCAGAGACTGTTCTACTGTATTTAAGAATTTTTATGATTGGCCCATGACTTATACAAGATTAATTCAGTATATCTTTGCAAGATACCAGACAAATAATATATTGTTTAGCCCGATTCATTTCGATTGTGTATTACACTCTATTGATGCAAGAGAATTTAATGAGGCAATTAATCTTTTTATTGACTTATACGGACAGCCGCCGTTTGGAACTCTGATGGGGTCCAATTCACAGCCCCATTCGCTTATCAACTTTGGCGGTCCGGATGAACAAAAGTGGATGACATTTAATCAACTTGCCAATTATCGTGAGCATGACTACTATTGGCATTTAATTGACGGATTTCATCGCAGCAGGCTGCCTGCAATTAATGGAGAACCATATTACTCAGGCCATCAGTCGCTTTATTTGAGGGATGATGATGGAAATATTATCGGTGCAAAACCGGCTACCAGTCCGTACGATGAAGAGGATCATCTTAATTGCAGAAGCGGATACTTTGGGAGTCTTGTATGCGGTGCTTACGGCGGAATTCTGGCTGGTTTTACCGCAGGATGGAGTGGGAATTCCGAAGAGGCATGTGATGTTAAGCTTTGGGAAATCTTTGATTTTCCTGCGGGTCAGCAACTGAAAAACATAGTTCCGTTTCTCATGAAGGATGGAATTAAATACAGGAGTCTGCAACCGGATCCGGAAATTCTTACACCAAATAAAATGGGTGATCCCATGGGATTGCGGGGGTGGTGCTTCGCATCTGCAACGCAGGACAGGGATTATATTTTAGGTTATATAGAGAAGGATTGTCCCAAACTTTTTGTAAGGGCGCTTCATCCATATGATATTTATAAGCTTACCTGGTTTAATCCTGTTACAGGAGAATGGATTGATAATGAGCAAACAGAACTGGAAGTAGGAGTGTATGGATTCCTGTCTATGCCTCGGGTAAAAGAAAATACGGATTGGGGATTCTGCCTTGAAAGAGTAAATAAAGAACACAGGCTGAATCCGCCAAAGGTTTTTAGTACTGTTTTTTTGGCAATGCCCGATACGGAAAAGAAAAATTTACAGAATTGATGCTGCTAAAGTTTGCGGCGGAATGGAGTTTAAAATGAATATTGTAATTGGATCAGATCATTGTGGATATGAGTTAAAGGCGAAGGTTCTATCTTACCTGCAAAGTCATTATACGGTTATTGACTGCGGCTGCCATTCAACAGAGGCGGTTGACTTTCCTGATATTGCAGGTCAGGTATGCAGAGAAATACTAGAGGGGAGAGCAGAGAGAGGAATTATGTTCTGCGGGACGGGAGTTGGTGCTGCAATTGCGTGTAATAAAGTTAAGGGTATCCGCGCCAGTGTATGCCATGATATTTATTCTGCACATCAGGGAGTGGAACACGATAATATACAAGTAATGGCCCTGGGAAATCAGATTGTTGGTGAATGCGTTGCAGTAGAACTGATTGAAGCGTTTTTACATGCCGAATTCAGCAAAAGCGAAGAATTTGTAAGGAGAGTAAAGAAACTTGAAATGCTGGAAAATATAGCGTCCAGAAAATAAAAATAAAATAAAAAAGCCAATTGCCAGCAGAATTACCCTGCTGGCAGTTTTCATGTCTTTTATCCGCATTTACCCCTTCCACTCACTTTTCATGTATTCATAGACAGATTTCCAGAGAGAATGTTATAATAAAATGCCTTATTATATATTTAAATTAAGTCTTCGCATATGCCGGATATCTTTTGCCCCGCTGTTCAGTAAGCTTCCGGCGCATGCGGAGTCCAAACTGCGGAGGAAATGCCATGCAGGAACAATTCACAAGAACCGCCCTTCTTCTGGGAGAGGAAGGAATTCATAAATTAAACCGATCATGCGTTGCCATATTCGGCATCGGAGGCGTGGGGGGATATACCGTGGAAGCGCTTGCAAGAAGCGGTGTAGGCCATTTTTTGCTGGTTGACAACGATAAGGTGGCGCTTTCTAACCTGAACCGCCAGATCATCGCCACCCTGGACACCGTGGGCAGATACAAGACGCAGGTGATGAAGGAACGCATCCTGTCCATCAATCCCGAGGCCGAGGTGGAGACAAGGGAATGCTTTTTCCTGCCGGAAAATGCGGAGGAGTTTGATTTTTCATCCTTTGACTATGTGGTGGACGCGGTGGACACCGTGGCGGCCAAGCTGGAGCTTGTTGTCAGGGCGAAAAAAGCAGGCGTGCCGGTTATCAGCAGCATGGGAGCCGGGAATAAGCTGGATCCCACCCGGTTCGAAGTGGCGGATATTTATCAGACAAGCGTCTGCCCTCTTGCCCGGGTCATGCGGCGTGAACTTAAGAACAGGGGCGTTAAGGAACTGAAGGTGGTATACTCCAGGGAAGAACCCTGCACGCCTGCGAAAAGCCCTCTGGAGGAGGACAAAGCCTCCGTAAGGCGTTCCATTCCCGGCAGCACGGCCTTTGTTCCCAGCGTGGCCGGGCTGATTGCGGCAGGGGAAGTTATTAAGGATCTGACAAAAAGACTTTGAAAAAACTCCCTCACCGTATATAATAAGAAAAGATAGTATTACAGGACAGTGAAAAGTTTCAGAAAATACGGGCAATACAAAAGAAGAGAAAGGTATCTTTTCAAATAAAGCAGCGGCGCAAAGCGGACAGCCATTACCGGAGGCGGACTGTTTTTCCCCGGAGCTGCGGAGAAGCTGGAAAGTTACCGATGGAGAATAAATAATGGTATTCAGTTCAATGATATTTTTGTGGGCGTTTCTGCCCATCGTGTTTATACTGGATAAAATCGCGGGGAAGAGCAGGAAGCTACAGAACCTGATATTACTCGCGGCCAGCCTGGTATTCTATGCCTGGGGAGAGCCCAGATATATGTGGCTGCTTCTGGTTTCCATACTGGCCAATTATGTGCTGGGGCTGGTGATGGATAAGACGCAGACGGTGGGAGCAAGGCGCACCGCCCTTATTTTGGGAATTCTGGCAAACCTGGGAATCCTGGGATATTATAAGTATTTTAACTTTTTCATCAATACGCTGAACAAGGTTGCAGGCAGGGAGCTGCTGTCCATGAAGGATATCGCCCTGCCTTTGGGCGTGTCCTTTTTTACCTTCCAGGCCATGTCCTATCTGATCGATCTATATAAGAAAAAATACGGCGCCCAGAAAAACATCCTGAATATGGCTCTGTATTTTGCGTTTTTCCCCAAGATTACCCAGGGCCCTATTGAAAAATACAGGGATTTTGAAAAACAGCTCACCGAAAGAAAGCAGAGCCTGTCCCTGATGGGAGAGGGTATCCGCCGTTTTGTATACGGTCTGGCAAAAAAGGTGATTATTGCGGATGCGCTGGGATCCTGTGTGGACCGGATTTATGGTCTGGATCTGGCAAATGTGAACGGCGTGCTGGCATGGATTGCCATTATTTTTTATTCCCTTCAGCTTTATTATGATTTTTCCGGATATTCCGATATGGCGGTGGGACTTGGGAAGATGTTCGGCTTTACCCTGGTGGAAAACTTCAACTACCCTTACATTGCCTCCACGATTACGGATTTCTGGCGCAGATGGCATATTTCCCTCACCTCCTGGTTCAGGGAATACCTGTATTTCTCATTGGGCGGCAACCGGAAGGGCAAGCTGCGCACCTACATTAATATCTCCATTATTTTCGTGGCCACGGGACTGTGGCATGGAGCCAGCTGGGACTTTATCTGCTGGGGTGTTTTCCATGGCTTTTTCATGGTGCTGGAGCGCCTGGGGCTGGGAAAGCTTCTGGAGAAAACAAAAGTAATCAAGCATGTTTACACGATACTGGTGCTCTGCGTGGGCTGGACCTTTTTCCGGGTGGGAGACGTGGGGCTTACGCTGCAGTATCTGAAGCGCATGTTCCTTCCCTGGATGTATACGGCGTCCGGTTTTGCGGTGCAGGAGCTGGTAACTAACAGGGCCTTTTTCCTGGCGGCCTGCGGTATCCTGGGCTGCGGCGTACTGCAGAAGTGCGCGGTGAAAATCAGCCCCCGGGCGGAGAAATTTAAAAACAGTACGGCAGAGCTGATTTTCTGCATGCTGCTTCTTGCCTACAGCGTTATGCTCATGGTCAGCAGCACCTACAGCGCATTTATTTACATGAATTTTTAACTGCAGTCCGTACATTGCAATTTTTAATGGCAGCCCATATGAGTGCAATTTTAGTGGCGGCCCGTATGATTGCGATTATTAGCGTCAGTCTGTGTGACAGCAGTTTCTGACAGCGGTTTTTGCTGAAAATGGAGGAATGGCTACATGACGAAAAAGAAGGCGGCGGTGTGGATAATCCTGTTTGCCCTGATGATTACAGGCCCCAGGGTTATCTACTATTTTGCAGAGCCTCATATATCCGAAGAAAATACGGAAAACAGGCAGCTTGCCGAGAAGCCGGCGCTGACCAGAGACAATCTGCACAACTATGCATCCCAGTACAACAGCTACTATAACGACCACCTGGCTTTCCGGAGCCAGATGATAGAAGCCAACAGCATCCTGAACATGAAGCTGTTCGGCGATTCCTCCTCCGCCAGTGTGGTGTTGGGAAAAAATGACTGGTTATTTTTTACAGATGAGGGAAGTATTGAGGATTATAAGGGAACGAACCTGTACACCCAGGAACAGCTGGATGTGATAAAGGACAACATCCTGAGCACCAAAGCTTATCTGGAAGCCAGAGGCATAGAGTTTATTCTCATGATCCCCTCCAATAAGGAAGACATTTATTCCGCCCAGCTGCCGGATTATATCAGGAAACGGGGGGAACTGACCAGGGCGGAGCAGGTGATTAATTATCTGCGTGAGGAAACGGGCGTGCGCATCGTTTATCCCAGGGAGGATTTGATGGCTTATAAGGATCAGTACGATCTTTACTGGCATTATGATACCCACTGGAATTATCTGGGCGGCTATATCGGCGCAAAAGCGCTGCTTTGTGAGCTGGGTGTGGAAATTGCGGACGTTGAGGATCTGACGATCTCGCAAAATGACTTCTCAGGCTACGACCTTGCGAATATGATGAATCTGAAGAACTATTATAAAAAGAACAAGCCCGCGGAAGTAAGCTATGATGTGACGGGCTACGCCACCAACAATCTGTCGGTGATCCAGGCCATCGACGCCACGGAGCTGATTTACCAGTCGGAGGCGCCGGATCCAAGGCGGCTTTTCCTGGTGAGGGACTCCTTTGCAGGCGCTATGGCCCCTGTGCTGGCATCCAATTTTTCCTACAGCTATATGCCCCATTGGAACGGATGCTTTGAACAGTCAATGATCGATGAGCAGCAGCCGGATATATTCGTATATGAGGTTGTGGAAAGAAGGCTGGATGCGCTGCTTACCTTCAGGCTTTCGGAGTAAATGCATTCTGGTCAGGTGATTAATTTATGGGTAATAATAAAAAAAGCAACAGCTTTGTCATGCAGGCAGGGATCCTGGCGGCTGCCGGAATCATCTGCAAGGTCATTGGAATTTTATACAGAAGCCCGCTGGCTGCCGTTATCGGGGATGAAGGAAATGGTTATTATTCTTCCGCTTATGAGATTTATACCATCATACTCCTTGTATCCTCCTACAGTATCCCTTCGGCCATTTCCAAGGTGATTGCCCAGAGGCTGGCGCTGAGGGAATACAGGAACGCCCAGAAAATTTTCCGCTGTGCCATAGGCTATGTGGTAGTCGTGGGCGGCCTGGCCAGTCTGTTTACCTTCTTTGGCGCGGGAATCCTGGTGGGCGGCAATTCCGTGCCGGTGCTTCGTATTTTTGCGCCCACCATATTTTTCTCCGGACTTCTTGGCGTGCTGAGAGGTTATTTCCAGGCACACGGAACCATGGTGCCCACCTCATTTTCCCAGATTGTGGAACAGATACTGAATGCGGTGGTCAGCATACTTGCGGCATTTCTTCTGATTAAGGCGGTTGCCGGGAAGGATACCACCACGCAGGCTGTATTCGGCGCTTCGGGAAGCGCCATAGGCACCGGGGCAGGCGTACTTATCGCGCTGCTGTTCATGTTTGGGATATTCCTTCTCAACAGAGAATATATCAACCAGAAAACAAAAAGGGATCGAAGCTCCCAGCTGCTCACCACAGGCGAGGTGTATAAAATCATCATCACCATGGTGACGCCGGTAATACTGAGCACCTTTATCTATAACTGCAACACTTCCTTAAACCTGACCATTTACACCAGGATTATGGAGCATGTAAAGGGTTTAAGCGAGGTGGAGGCCTATACCCAGTACGGCCTGTTCAGCGGTAAGGCAAAACAGATCGCCAACATCCCCATCGCCATCGCCTCCGCCATGTCCTCGGCAATGATACCGGGCATTTCAGGAAGTTTTGCCCAGGGGGACATCGCGGGAACCAACAGACGGATCGGGACGGCGATAAAAACAACCATGTTTCTTTCCATTCCCTCTGCCGTAGGCCTTGCTGTGCTGGCCAAGCCGGTCACACTGCTTTTATATCCCCAGAAGGCTTCTGTGGATACGGTATCCTGGCTGCTTGCGGCGCTGAGCATCAGCGTGGTATTCTACGCCCTTTCCACTATCAGCAATGCGGTGCTCCAGGGGATCGGCAAGGTGAATCTGCCCGTAGTCAATGCGGCGGTTGCCCTGGTAATCCAGACTGTGGTTCTGGTTCCGCTGCTGCTGGTGACGGATCTGGGACTTTTTTCCCTGGTCATCGCCACCGTGCTTTATTCTCTTTTAATGTGCATACTCAACGGCTTTTCCGTAAGGAAGGAACTGAAATACAGGCAGGAGATAATAAAGACCTTCCTGCTTCCCGGCTGGTCCGCAGTGATTATGGGGGCGGCGGCCTTCGGCGTATATCATGGCCTGTATTTGCTGATCCATATTAACGTGATCTGCCTGGCGGCGGCTATCCTTGTGGCGGTTCCGATATATTTTGTGCTGACCATCAAACTGGGAGCTGTTGGAAGAAAAGATCTTCTGGCCCTTCCCAAAGGAGCGCTTCTGGTCAGGGCAGCGGAAAAATGCCGTCTCATTCATTAAGATTTTCATAAAATACTGGACTTTCAGAACCTCGCGGAGTACAATATCATAGACTTTACAGGCATTCCGGTTTCCAGCCGATGCCTGATTCACAGAAATTGCAGGAACCGGGCGGTGCAGATAAAGGCTGCGCCGGTTCTGTTTGTATTTGCCAGATGATGCAGGCCAGGCGGTGGAAAGTGTTGCGGCTGCCGGTCAGTTTTGTTTTTTACAGGAGAGACGAATGAGAAAATTCCGGACAGATGGAAAAAGGATGCATAAAACCGCTGTTTTTTTCAGCGCACTGATATTGGGAGCGGCGCTTCTGACAGGCTGCGGAAAGAAAACGGAGCCTCCGCAGGAATCGGAAACGCAGACAAAACAGGAGACGGTCAGCGCCACCGAACAGGCGAAGGCGAATGAAACGGGTGCTGTGACTAATACCCAGCAGGCCGCCCTGGTGGAAAATGACGGACAGCACAGCTATCTTACCGGAGAAAAAATGGATCCGGAACAGGTAAAGCAGAGGCCGCTTGCAGTCATGCTTAACAATATTCTGGAAGGCTGCCCCCAGACAGGGACTTCGAAAGCCTCCATTATCTATGAGGCTCCGGTTGAGGGCCGTATTACAAGGCTGATGGGCCTTTTTGAAAATTATGGAGACATGGACAAAATAGGATATATCAGAAGCAGCCGGGACTATTTTGTATACTGCGCCCTGGAATTTGACGCCATTTATGCACACTTCGGACAGGCAACCCCTTATGTGGACGAGCTTCTCAACAGTGATCGGGTGGACAATATCAGCGGCCCCGTTGCCGGGATTAACCATCCTGCGCCCAATACTTTTCTTCGTACAACGGAAAGAAAAATGCCCCACAATGTCTATCTGGACATTAAAGGCCTTCAGAAAGATATTGATAAAATGAAATACAGCCGCACCTACCATGATGCGCACAAGCCTAAATTTGCCTTTGCAGCAGACGGGCAGAAGCCGGACAACAGCAAAGGAAAAACTGCGGAAATGCTGTATCCGGGCGGAAAGGAAAAAGACCAGCCTAACGGCTACAGCAAGGTGCAGGCCTGGTTTGAATATAATGAAGAAGACGGAAAATATTACCGCTATCAGTACGGCGGCCCCCATATTGATGAAAGCACCGGAGAACAGCTTGCCTTTGACAATGTTATTTTCCAGTACTGCTATGGTGAGGTGCGCGATGAAAATGATTATCTGGCCTTTGGCTGCCACGGTGACAACGGCATGAAGGTTCAGGTATTCACCCAGGGGAAAATGACGGAAGGAACCTGGTCCCGCTACGCGGATACGGATCCTGCCTATTATGTGGACGAAAATGGTGATCCTATCGTACTCAGCCAGGGAAAAACCTGGATTTGCCTGATTTGGGATCAGTATGCGGATGATGTTGTAATAGAGTAATCAGAGTGACAGACTGCACGAAAGAGAAAGGACCAAAAAGCATGAAACAGGTTTGGAACAGCTTCAGACTCGCTTTTTCCATGTACTCCGTGGTGCCTGCGCGCCAGGTGGAAAAAACAAAGGATAACATGAAATATATTCTGTGTTTTGTACCGTGGGTAGGAGCCATCATTGCTTTCCTGATCACAGAATGGCGGATAGTACACCCCTATTTGCTGGATTATGAGTTCCTCCGGTCTGTTGTCTGCGTGATGATCCCGCTCCTTCTTTCCGGCGGCGCATATATGGACGGCTTTTTCCGCACTGTGGACGCCCTGTCCTCCCATCAGCCCAGAAAAGGCAAACTGGAAATCCTCCAGGATTCCCACAGCGGCTATTTTGCCATCATCACCTGTGTCAGTTATTTCCTTATCATAGTAGGACTTTGGAGTGAAATGCCCATAGACGGATGGCCGGTGGTTTCTCTCGGCTTTATTCTTTCCCGTTCTCTCTATGGCCTGTCCATCATCTGGTTCCGTCATTCCCAGACCAGCAAATGCACGCTGTATGTACCTGAAGGCAGAACCAAGCTCATAGTGGCGGCTGTCCTGATCCTTTATATCGCTGCCTGTGCCTTTTTTATGCTGCGGATGAATCTTGTGGTAGGCATCGGCTGCCTCGCAGGGGCTCTTATCGCATTCCTCTATTATTGCTGGGTGGCCTTTAAACACTTCGGCGGCATCACCGAAGACATTGCAAGCTTTTTCGTCCAGGTATGCGAAATCCTGATCCCTTTGGTAGCCCTGCTGATTTACCGCATGCCGATGGATTTAAATAATTATCTGTAATTTTTCATCGACAACGATACTTCCGGTTGCCGTAACGTTACAGCAAAATAATTTATAGCTATTATTGGGAAGAAGAGATTTTCTGATAAAAATAAATTTAGGCCTGAGTCATGTTTTCAGCATGTTCAGGCTTTTTTAATATACTTTGCAGTTAGAGTTCGGGGCACAAGGCGCGGGCTTCTCCGGGTGGCAGGGGCTGTGGAAAGGGGACGAGGGGCTATGTTTCTGTATGAGCCGTTTAAAAACGCCGGTCCTTGCGTTGTGTAATTTACAACGCTAGTACCGCTGCGTTTTTAACCGAGCGAGAGCGTGCTCTTACGGAAACATAGCCCCTCGTCCCCTTTCCACAGCCCCTGCCACCTGGAGAAGCCCGCGCCTTGCGCCCCGAACTTTAACCTTACAAACTGTTGTAACAAATACCCCGCATGTGTTACAATGGTCGGGATGAAAAGCCAAGAGGCGGTTTGGAGGGAAATTATGGTATCAGAACAGTATAGAGCCATGCTGGGCGGCAAATCTGTGATTCGGATTTTGTCGGAGTTTGCGACGAAGCGTGGGGAAGAGATAGGATATGACAATGTATTTGATTATAGCCTGGGGAATCCGTCCGTTCCTGTTCCGGAGGAGTTTACGGAGTGTATGATAGAGATGCTTAAAAACAGCGATCCATGTTCGCTGCATGGCTACAGTCCCAGTCTGGGAATACCGTCTGTGAGGGCGGCTATTGCCGCTTCCCTGAACGAAAGATTCGGTATGAATTACGGTCCGGAGCATATTTTTATGGCCTCCGGTGCAGCAGGAGCGCTTGCCCATGCCTACAGGGCGGTAACAAAGCCGGGCGATGAAATACTGACATTTGCTCCTTATTTCCCTGAATATAATCCTTATGTGAATCTTACCGGAGCTGTGCTGAAGGTGGTGCCTCCGGATACGGAGAGTTTTCAGATAAATTTTGATGCCTTTGAAGAAATGCTGGGTGAGAAGGTAATGGCTGTTCTTATCAATACGCCCAATAATCCTTCAGGCATTGTATATTCCGAGGAAACTATCCTGCGGCTTGCGGATATACTGAGAAAGAAAGAGCAGGAGTACGGGCACGATATTTTTATTATATCCGACGAGCCTTACAGGGAGATCGTGTTTGCCGGCGTTAAGGCGCCTTATGTGTCACGTTATTACGCGAATACCATCTCCTGTTATTCTTATTCCAAGTCTCTTTCCCTTCCCGGCGAGAGAATCGGCTATGTGGCGGTAAATCCTGCCTGTCCTGATGCGGAAGTGATTGTGAACATGTGCGGGCAGATTTCCAGAGGGATCGGCCATAATTGTCCTCCTTCCATCATCCAGCTTGCAGTGGCTAAGGTACTGGATAAAACGGCGGATCTTTCCGTCTATGAGACCAACATGAACCTTCTGTATGATTGCCTGACCGGGCTGGGCTTTACCTGTGTGAAGCCAGGCGGAACCTTTTACATATTCCCGAAGGCTCTGGAGGAGGATGCGAAAATTTTCTGTGAAAAGGCGCTGAAATACGATTTGATTCTGGTTCCGGGGGATACCTTTGGATGTCCCGGATATTTCAGGATGGCTTACTGTATTGAAACGGAAAAGGTGGAGCGTTCCCTGGCTGCCCTGAGAAAATTTGTGGCGGCGGAGTACGGAAACATCGGTTAGTATCGGATAATTTGCGTAAAGCGGCAGCAAATTTGACTTGGAGGTAGACAGTATGTATCAGGCCGGACTGGTTCTGGAAGGCGGTGGGATGAAAGGAATTTATACCGCCGGAGTCCTGGATTTTTTCATGGATCAAAATATTGAGTTTTCCAGCTGTTATGGAGTGTCCGCAGGCGCATGCCATCTGTGCAGCTACCTGTCGCGCCAGCGGGGCAGGGCTTATGATATCAGCGTGGATTATCTGGATGACGCACATTACTGCAGTGCGCGCAATGTGCTGACCACAGGGGATCTTTTCGGGGTAAAAATGTGTTACGACGATATCCCAAACGTTCTGAATCCTTATGATTATGATGCTTTTAATGCTTATCAGGGCAGAGCGTATGCGGTGGCTACCAATATTGAAACCGGTCAGGCGGAATACCTGCGTCTGAAGGATATGCATAAAGATATCATCGCGGTGCGGGCCTCTGCCTCCCTTCCGCTGGTATCGAGAAATGTGAAAATCGGGGATAAGCTGTATCTGGACGGCGGTCTCTCCGACAGCGTGCCTATCATGCATTCCATTGTGGACGGCAACCGGAAAAATATTGTGGTGCTCACCAAGGAAACTGGCTACCGGAGGAAGCCTTCCGGCCATCTGGGGTTGGTAAAGGTGCGTTATGCCAGGTATCCCAAAGTTTACGAGCTGATGGCAAACCGGCATGTGGCCTATAACCGGATGCTGGATTATCTGGATGCCCAGACAGCAAACGGCCAGGCTTTTGTTATCCGTCCGAAAAGGGCCAGCGGTATTGGCAGAATAGAGAAGGATAAGGAGAAGCTGCGTCTGCTTTATGAGGAGGGCTATGCAGATGCCCGGGAGTGCTTTGAGGATATGCTGCGTTATCTGGAAAACGGTGACAGCGTGCAAAGATAGGCGGCGGAGTTTTCGGAAAATGAAAACAGGCTGTCTGTTTGGCCGGTACGTCCGGCGGACAGCAGCAGTATAAAAATTGGAGAATGATATGATCGAAATTTTAAAAGCGGTTTTGTTTGGAATTGTGGAAGGTATTACGGAGTGGCTGCCCATCAGCAGCACGGGACATATGATACTGCTGAATGAATTTGTCACGCTGGATGTATCCCCTGAATTCTGGGAAGTATTCCTGGTAGTGATTCAGCTGGGGGCGATCCTGGCGGTGGTGGTTCTGTTCTGGAATAAGCTGTTCCCCTTTGATTTTTCAAAGCGGCGTAAGAAAAACGGCATTATTAAAACGGATATTTTTGTCATGTGGTTCAAGGTTCTGGTGGCCTGCATCCCTGCCATGATTTACGGCATACTCCTGGATGATCTGGTGGAGCCGTATTTGTATAATGCCACCACGGTGGCCATTATGCTGATTCTGTTCGGCGTGGCTTTTATTGTAATTGAAAACTGGAATAAGGGAAGGAAGCCTCGGATCAAAAGCCTGGCGTCCCTGACCTATCGGGATGCCCTGATCATTGGCCTGTTTCAGCTTATCGCCGCGGTATTCCCCGGCACCTCCCGCTCCGGCGCAACCATCGTGGGCGCGCTGCTCATCGGCGTCAGCAGGGTGGTATCCGCGGAATTCACCTTTTTCCTGGCGATTCCCGTCATGTTCGGCGCAAGCCTTCTGAAGCTGGTGAAATTCGGGCTCGGTTTCAGCATGACCGAAGCGTCGCTTCTGATTATCGGCATGGTGGTGGCTTTTGTAGTGTCCATGGGCGTGATTTCCTTCCTCATGGGATATATCAAAAAGCATGACTTCAAGGTTTTCGGCTGGTACCGTATCGTGCTGGGTATTCTGGTGCTGCTGTATTTTTATGTGATTGCTGCGTAAATTTGTGGTGGCCTGGGTTAAGCGTATGTTTGTATGTTTCCGGCAAAATGATGTTTTGCTGATATTTTTAAAAGGCAGATTGGAATATGATAAAAGTAGTATCCTTTGATGTTGGGCATACGTTAATAAAATACAATAATCCCTTAAGCTGGACTTCCTTATATCGTCCTGCGCTTTGTGAAGCAGCCGCCAAATGCAATATAGTTTTGGCAGACGGTATGATGGACGCTGCAGCAGAAATTCTTACAAAATACAACACAAGAGTCAATTATCGAGAGACTGAAATTACGTCTGACATAATTTTTAAAGAAATTATGTCAGCGTGGGATTGTTTAAACGCGGATTTGCATGCCATGAAATCCGCGTTTTATTCATTCTTTCAGGCAGACGCCCATCCATTTCCTGAAGCAATTGAAACATTAAAAGGATTGAAAAGCAGGGGAATAAAAACAGGAATATTGACCGATGTTGCTTATGGAATGGATAACGAGTTCTCTTTAAAGGACTTTGCAATGCTTACTGGTTATATTGATTTAATTCTGACTTCTGTAGATGTAGGCTGCAGAAAACCATGTAAAGAAGGATTTTTGAAAACGGCAGAGTGTTTTAATATACTGCCAAACGAAATGATTTATGTGGGAGATGAAGAAAAAGATATAGTTGGGGCAAACAGTGTCGGGGCGGTTTCAGTGCTGATTAATAGAAGCAATGCTGTTAAGACATTTAACCAGAACTATACGATAGACTCCCTCGATAAGCTTTGTGGAATAATTGATACATTAAACTTATGAGAAGGAATGTTGAAGATAAAAAAGTTTCATTATAATATCCTGATTATTTGAACGGCAAATTAGAAATGTGTTATTTTGGTGCAAATTTACTTGCACATATTAAATCTAAAAATAAAGAACAACCGTTAAGCAGGGTGTAAATTGCCCCTCCGGATGGACAAAAGCGTGATATAACCGATGGAATTTATGGGAAATATAAAGTGTAAAAGGCTGGCGAGTTGCTTTAATAGCCCAGGAAGGACGAATTTGTATTTGGAGAACGCATAGATGAATTATACACATTTGATAGACCCGGAATTAAAAAGCATAGCAAAGAGGGTTCCGTATAATAAGTTCCTGATAAAGACAGCAAATATCTACCAGATGCTGGCTTTCAGATTAACAGGAATTCCCAGGGAAATTAGTTGCAAACGGATAATAATACGGGAAAACGGCAGGTTACCGTTAAAGGTTGCAATATACGAACCTGCTTCAGCAGCGGATAAGCTTCCGTGTTTGCTATATATCCATGGCGGCGCGTTCAGTTATAAGGCGTCAGCCCATCATAAAAAGCTTGCCTGTATCTATGCATTGGAAGCAAACTGCAGGGTGGTCTTTCCGGATTATCATCTGTTGCCGGAGCATCCATATCCAATGGCATATCAGGATGTATTGTCCGTATATAAATGGCTGTTAAAGAATGCGGAAAGCCAGCGTATTGCCAGAGAACTGATTGGAATCGCAGGAGATAGTTCCGGCGGGGCAATTGCTGCTGCGATTTGCAATGCATATGAAAAAGAAGCTTTGCCCATTCCCTGTGCACAGATGTTAATATATCCGGTGACAGATGCGTCCATGTCCACGAAATCCATAAAATTGTACTCTGATACTCCATTATGGAATTCCCAAAATAACAAAAAAATGTGGGAATTCTATTTAAAGAACGTAACAGGAGAAAACATCAGGAACGCATCGCCCATGCAGAATGTGTTGCCTCATAAGCTTCCGGATACGTACATTGAAACAGCGGAATATGATTGCCTGCATGATGAAGGAATCTTGTATGCTGAAAGGCTGGTGGAAGCGGGGGCGAAAGTTGAGTTGAACGACACAAAAGGCACAATTCACGGATATGACTCGGCAATAAAGACTCAAATTGCACAGAATAACATAGAAAAAAGGATTTTATTCTTAAAAAAGTGCTTTAGCTACGGAAATTGACCCATGCCCGTCAAGTTGCGAAATGGGAATTAAATGTACTGAAAGCGAGAGATGTTTCCTGACTGAGTCTGGAAACTGCGGCCCTCTATTAGAAGCCGGGCGCAGTTTCGGACTTTTTTTATTGCCGCGGAGCATCTGACTGCATTTTAGCAATAAGCGCATTGATTTCATCCGCCTGCATACGCTGCAGCTTTCTGAAATAGGAAAATACAGCGGTTACAATGACTAAAAAAATCAGGGTGAAAATAATAAGCTGCCTGGCCGAAAAGGAATGCCAGAAAATGATACGGAATACTGCCAGGTTCACCACATACAAAATCAAGGACTCTGTAATGCAGTACTGCCTCCATGTCCTGAATTCAACATGATCCAGGGCAATATCCACCCCCTGGCACAGCAATATGATCAGAAACAGGACCAGGACGGTGAAATCATACCCTTCGGTATCAATACCGCTCAGCAGATTCAGGGCGGCATTGGCAAGAAGCAGCAGGGTAAAACAGATACAGGTGGACGGCACCCGTACGGTCAGAAAATTTTTCATACATTTGCTCCTTTCAGCTTTTCCTTCAGAGGTTCGATATAATTTCGCGTAATTACCAGCTTTTCTCCATTTTGCAGGGTGGCCTCCAGCCGGTGGTTGTACAGCGGCCGCACACTTTGCAGGAAGCTGGTGTTGACCAGACAGCTTTTGCTGATCCTGGTAAAGGAAGTGCGGGAAAGGCGGGCCTCCAGGGAGGCCAGAGTCTCCCGGCAGTAGTACACCTCTTTCTCCAAATAAAGATAGGTTCTTCCATCTGCGGAATCCATAAAAAATATCTTCTCCAGCGGCAGCTGGAATTCCTTATCCTCCTGATAGCCCGTCAGGGAAAAACCAAATTGCCTGATATGTCCGGCTAGCTGCTCCAGCCGGGTATCCATGCGTGCACAGCGGATGGTAATTTCAGTTTCAGTAATCTTCCGATCCTGATGTATTATCAGCTTCATGGAACCTCCTCGCAATTGCATTAATATGTGTCAAAAATGACGTATATCCGTTCTTTTTTCAATGCACCGGAATAAAACACCTGCCTTTCTTTTTCGCATAAGCTGCGGATTCTGCATTCTTCATACTTTTTCCTGATTTCCTCCGCCTCCGGTTTCTCCCCAGTCCGACAGACAATGCGCCCGTGAAACAGGAGCAGATAGCTGTCGGCCAGATTGCTGAAAAGTCTTAAATCGTGGGAGGAAATCAGAAAGGTTACTTTATCCCTGCGTGCAGTTTCGTCTGCCATAGATTTCAGCGGCTCCTTTGCGCCGATGCCCATCCACTTCCTCGCTGAAAAATACATGATATTGTCATACACGGTATTTTTATAACGCAGTCCCTGTTCACCGGCGGGAATAAATATGATATTTGTCATATAAAGTATAGGTCAGCCCTTCTTTCCTCTGGGATTGAGGTTATTATAGCCGGACAGCAGAGGAAATACAATGTGGCGCAGGATAAGATACCCTCGGGCACGACAAGATGCCATTTGGCTTATGCAAGGTTTGGATTTCTGATATTTTACATAGATTTTACATAACCTAAGCGTGTACTTTACACTCACCTGTTAAAATAATGATGGACAATGAGAAAATGCCGTGGTCCGGCCAGAATCCGGAGGACAGCAGTTTTTCATTGGAAACATAGGAAAAAGATACCGCCCCGAAGCGGAATGAGGGATACGTCAGGATTTCGAGTAAGTTTCAGACAGCGATATCCGTTGATGAGGGCAGAGGAGAGATGAGATGTCTATTAATGATGTAGGAATGTTGTTTTCTTTCATCGGCGGCCTGGGAATGTTCCTTTACGGGATGAATATCATGGCCGACGGCCTTCAGAAATCAGCCGGAGGAAAAATGCAGAAGCTGATGGGCTTTCTGACAAAAAACAGGCTGATGGCTATTCTTGTAGGCGCAGGAGTCACCGCTATCATACAGAGCTCTTCAGCCACCACGGTTATGGTGGTAGGCTTTGTAAATGCAGGTATGCTGGAGCTTGCCCAGGCAGTGGGCGTTATCATGGGCGCAAATATCGGTACTACCATTACGGCATGGATTGTTTCCATGAGCGAATGGGGGAGCGTAATGAAGCCGGAATTTTTTGCCCCGCTGCTTTTGGGGATCGGCGCGTTCCTCGTACTTTTTACAAAATCAGAAAAAAAGAAAAAAATCGGAGAGATTCTGGTAGGCTTCAGTATCCTGTTTATTGGCCTTTCCTTCATGTCCGATGCGATTAAGCCATACAGAGAAGCGCCCATATTTGCACAGGCTTTTGCCGTCCTTGGCAGGAATCCCGTTCTCGCGGTGCTGGCCGGCGCTGTGGTTACCGCCATTATCCAGAGCTCCTCGGCTTCTGTAGGTATCCTGCAGACGCTGGCGCTCAACGGTGTGGTAAACTGGCAGTCCGCTGTGTTCATTACACTGGGCCAGAATATCGGGACCTGTGTGACCGCCCTGATTTCCAGTGCGGGAGCCGGGAAAAATGCAAAAAGAGCCTCTGTTATCCACCTGCTGTTCAATGTCATCGGCGCTGTGGTTTTCGGCATTATCATGTTTGTCCTGTTCCGTTTTAATGCGGCATGGGGCGCGGCAGCCATTAACAGCGTGGAAATTTCAGTTTTCCATACAATTTTCAACGTTCTCAATACCCTGATGCTGATTCCTTTTGCAAATAAGCTTGTCAAGCTTTCTACCTATATAATAAGGGATGATAAGGAAGCGGAGATCGCAGAAATAACGCCGGCAGGGGAAATGCGCCGCCATCTGGACGAACGTATTCTGGAAAACCCTGCATTTGCCATGGATACCGTGATGGGAGAGGTAAATGTGATGGGCCAGTCCGCCCTGGAAAACCTGAAGGCGGCCCTGGAAGGCGTGGAGACAGGCAACAAGGAACTGATCCGCTCCGTGTTTGATAAGGAAAAAATCATAAATGAAATGGAAAAGGTTCTCACTTCCTTCCTTGTGAGGGTAGATAATCTTTCCCTTACCGAGGGACAGCATAAGGTGGTAAAAAATCTTTTCTATACCATCAGTGACCTGGAAAGGGTGGGAGATCACGCGGAAAATATCGCGGAGCTTGCCGAAAATATGCGCAAGGATGAGATCTCCTTTTCCAAGAAAGGCTTCAAGGATTTGAAGCTGATTTCCAGTGAAACCATACTGGCGCTGGAAAGCGCGCTGAAGGCCAGGGAGCTTTCCAGCACACAGGATGCAATTCAGGAAGCGGATTATGAAAGGAATGTGGATAAGCTGGAGGATGAGCTGCGGGAGAAGCACATCCAGCGTCTTTCCAAAGGGAAATGCGAGCCGGAAAGCGGCGTGGTATTCCTGGATCTGATCAGCAATCTGGAAAGAATCGCGGATCATGCCACCAACATTGCGGGATATGTGGTCAGCGAATCCCGCAAACCACTTCCTGCGCTGGACGAAGAGTGATATACTGTTGTCAGAAACCCCGGTAGGAAGCGGCGAGAGTTCTGGTCCAGCTTCGTGCATGTGGGCGCCGTGCTCTGCCTTCACTGCGGTTCCCTTTGGTCCGGCAGTATTCCCTGAAAAGGCACGCTTTCGCTCGGTTAAAAACGCAGCGGTACTAACGCCACAAAAGACGTGGCGTAAGGACCGGCGTTTTTAAACGGCCTTTACAGGGAACACTGCCGGGCCAAAGGGAACCGCAGTGAAGGCAGAGCATGGTGCCTACATGCACGAAGCTGGACCAGAACCAGGCACATCTTGGCACCGGATTTTATGAAAACAGGTTAAGGATTTAATGGCATGTGGCGGAATGGAGAGTAGGATGCAGAAGATATTTGTGATTGAGGATGATGAGAATATCCGGAATCTGGTGAAAATTGCTTTGGAAGGTTATGGCTATCAGGTGGCGGCTTTTGAGACTGCGGAGGAAGCGTTGGAGGTTGTTGGGAGGGAGAAGCCGGATTTGGCGGTTTTTGATTTGATGCTTCCCGGCATGGATGGTCTTTCTGCGATTCGGATTATCAGGGGACGGGAGGATGAGCTGAAGAGTATGCCGATTATTGTGCTTACGGCTAAGGATAAGGAGTACGATAAGGTGGTGGGGCTGGACGGCGGCGCGGATGATTATGTGACTAAGCCCTTCGGGGTTTTGGAGCTGGCGGCGAGAATTCGTTCGCTGCTTAGAAGGGCGTCCGAGCAGCAGCCTGTGCAGTCCGAGGGAAAGGTGCGTCTGGGCGGTTTATGTGTGGATACGGCGGCCAGGGAAGTGGCCATGAACGGGGAGCCGGTGGTTCTGACTTATAAGGAATATGAGCTTCTTATGTATCTGATCGATAACCGGGCCAGAGTGGTGGAGCGGGATGAGCTTCTTAACAAACTCTGGGATTATACGGCAGATATAGAAACGCGCACACTGGACATCCATATCCGTACCCTGCGCCAGAAGCTGGGCGAGGAAGGCAGCAGATATATCAAGACTATCCGCAGCGTGGGCTATCGTTTTGTGCTCCCGCAGGAGACGGAAAACAGGGATAATTAAATTATGAAACGAGCGATATTACTCCGGTTCGTAGCGATACTCATGCTGGCCCTCGCGGTCAGCAGTGTTTTTTCTTACTATTTTATCGGCAAAAATATGCTGAAAAGCAATCGGGAATCCATGCTGAATACCATTCATGTGGTGGACTATTCCCTGAATTATGATGGGGATCTGCAGGAACAGCTCAGCCGTCTGCATGAAGCGACCATGGATGAAAATTCCCGCGTCACCATTATCGGTGAAGACGGCACGGTAGTGGCGGACAACGAAATTGAACAGGTGGATTCCCTGGAAAACCATCTGGAGAGGGAAGAGGTGAAAGAGGCGCTGCGCAGCGGCTCCGGTTTTGCTACCAGGAATTCGGAAAGCCTGGGAGAGAACATGCTGTATGTGGCGGTTCATTCCAAGAAGGGACCCTATGTGGTGCGCATGGCGGTTCCTTATACCAATATGCTGGATTACATGATACTGATTTTCCCGGTGCTTCTTCTGGGCACAGGGATTGCTTTTGCCATGAGCGTCGTCATCGCCGTGCGTTTTACAAATACGATTACCACGCCCTTAAATGAGATTTCCAGGGAGATGGAAAAGGTGCGCAGCGACAATCCCAGCTTTACCTTTAAAACCTATAAATATAAGGAACTGAACGTGATTTCCGCAACCACCATGAAAATGGCGGAGGAAATCCGGGAGCACATGGATCGCCTGGAAAAGGAAAAACGTATCCGCCAGGAATTTTTCAGCAATGCCTCCCATGAGCTTAAAACCCCTATCACATCGGTGAGAGGCTATGCGGAGCTGCTGGATCAGGGCTTTGTGACGGATGAGGCCGTCAAAAAGGATTTTATTGCCAGGATTCTGAAGGAAACGGACAATATGACCAATCTGATCAATGATATCCTCATGATATCCAGGCTGGAAGCCAAGGAAGCGGAGGTGACCTATTCCACGGTGCGAATGGTGCCGCTGCTTACGGAAATTTTTGAATCTGTCGAACCCATTGCCGCGGAATATCAGGTAACGCTTCACAAGGAATGCGAGCCTGTCTCCATAGAGGCCAGCGCCAAACAGCTTCGGGAGCTGATTATGAATCTGGTCAGCAACGGCATCAAATACAACCATCCCGGCGGTAATGTATGGGTTGAAATCAGCGCCAGGGGGACGGATATGTGCGTGCGTGTCCGCGACGACGGCTGCGGAATCAGAAAGGAAGATCAGGACAGGATCTTCGAACGCTTCTACCGCGTGGACAAAGGACGCAGCAAAAAGATGGGCGGTACAGGGCTTGGCCTGTCCATCGTAAAACATATTGCGGAGTACTATAACGGTCATATTGAACTGGAAAGCGAGCCGGGGAAAGGCAGCTGTTTTACGGTGACGATCCCGGGAAATCAGACGAAAAGTTGACAACTTCGCGGCTTTGCGGTAAACTTAGTCCTATATTCAGGTATATTACTGCTATGTGTATTGTGCTTGGACAAAGTACCTGGGTCTAAAGGAGGAGAAAAAATTATGGCAGAAACGAAGAAAACCGAAGCAAAGGAAACTGTAAAACCTGTTGAGAAAATCGCTGCAAAAGCTGATGCGCCCAAAATCGAAACCAAAGAACCCGAAAAAACACCAGCAGTAAAAGCGGCCGTAAAAGAGCCCGCAGAGGCAAAGGCACCTGCCAAAAAGGCGCCTGCAAAGAAAACAGCTGTAAAAAAGGAAGCTGTGAAAAAAGAGACAGTAAAGAAAGAAACCGTAAAGAAGGAAACTGTGAAGAAAGAGCCTGTTAAGAAAGCCCCTGTGAAAAAAGCGGCTGAGAAGCCCGCTGCAGCCCCTGCGAAAAAAGCAGCGGCCAGGGAAGAGATCAAAGAGACAGTAACCGTACAGTTTGCAGGAAAATCCTACTCATCGGAGGAACTGGTAAAAATTGCGAAGGACGTATGGAAATATGACCTGGGCAGGAACGAAGAAGAGTTCAAAACCGTAGAACTGTATGTAAAGCCGGAAGAGAGCAGTGTATATTATGTAATCAACGGAGACGTTACCGGCAGCTTTGCCATCTGATCCCAGGGAACAGAGGACTGTATTACATAGAACCGTTCTGACGCAGCATAAGGCTGCATATAACTTCACATCATTTACACGCCGTATCCGGACAGGAACGGCGGATCTTTTGTCTGATCCGTCCGATTCCGGCCTCTTTAAGGATACGGCGTTTCTTTTGAAAATGTTTCCTCATGCAGGGATATTTGATTTTTTCTTAAGTTTACGTTCATGATTTTCATATTTTTTTCACTAATTTATTTCAAAAAACGAGTTGACAACGTTTGGGAGAAGTGATAATGTATGTTCAGAAGGTGTTAGCACTCCTAAGGGTTGAGTGCTAACAACTTAAAAAAGAGGTGAGGTAATGCAGAGCGAACTGGATGAACGTAAAATGAAGATTCTGCAGGCTATCATCCGGAACTATCTGGAGACGGGAGAACCGGTGGGCAGCAGGACAATTTCCAAATATACGGATTTGAACCTGAGTTCAGCTACCATCCGCAATGAGATGGCTGATCTGGAAGAGCTCGGCTATATCATTCAGCCTCATACCTCGGCAGGCAGGATCCCTTCCGATAAAGGCTACCGTCTTTATGTGGACAGCATGCTGGAAGAGAAGGACAGGGAAGTCGCTGATTTGAAGGAGCTTCTCGTGGAGAAGGAAGATAAGATGGAACATCTTCTCCAGCAGGTAGCGAAGGTTCTTGCGGTAAATACCAATTATGCGGCAATGATTTCATCGCCGCTTTATCATGGAAACAAGCTGAAGTTCATTCAGCTTTCAAGAGTGGATGAACATCAGGTGCTGGCGGTTATCGTTGTGGAAGGCAATGTGATTAAGAACACAATGCTCCACGTGGACGAGGCGCCGGATCAGGAAACCATGCTTAAGCTCAACATCCTGCTGAATACGCATTTAAACGGCAAATCCATGGATGAGATCAATCTGGGGACAATAGCCAACCTGAAGCAGCAGGCAGGAATACACAGCAGCATGGTGGGAGAAATTATCGATGCGGTGGCGGAAGCCATTCAGGCGGATGAGGACCTGGAGATTTATACCAGCGGCACCAACAACATCCTTAAATATCCGGAGCTGGCGGATAAGGAGCTGGCCGGACAGCTTATTACCACATTTGAAGAAAAACAGGCATTAAACCAGATAGTTCAGGAAACACTTGCTGATGAGAACAGCACCGGCATACAGGTATATATCGGTGATGAGACCCCGATACAGACAATGAAGGACTGCAGTATTGTTACAGCAACCTATGAACTGGGAGAAGGAATGAAAGGGACGGTGGGAATCATCGGACCGAAGAGAATGGATTACGACAGAGTCGTGGGCATTCTGAAGAATCTCATGAGCCAGCTGGATACGCTGTATAAGAAAAAATAGAAGTGTCAGGTACACAGAATGGAGTGAAGCAGAAAATGGAAAATAAAGATAACCGTAATCTGGAAGAAGAGATGGACACTGCTTCTGAGGCGAAGGCCGGAGAAGAGACAGCAGAAGCTCCCAGGACAGAGGAAACGGCAGACGCGGATACTGATTCTTCCGAAGGAAACGGAGAAGGCGGTGAAGCCGGGGCATCGGAGGATACCCAGGAGGATTCCGAACAGGCGGAGGATAATTCCTCTGTAGAAAAAGAGGGATTCTTCAAAAAGAAAAAGAAAGATAAAAAAGAAGAGGCCTTCAAAGTGAAAATAGACGAACTGGAAGACAGGGTAAAACGTCAGATGGCCGAATTTGAAAACTTCAGAAAACGTACCGACAAAGAAAAGGCAGCAATGTTCGAAACCGGAGCAAAAAGTGTGATAGAGAAAATCCTCCCGGTGGTTGACAACTTTGAAAGAGGTCTGGCAGCCGTACCGGAGAATGAGAAGGATTCCGCTTTTGTGGAAGGCATGAACAAGGTATATAAACAGCTGATGACCGAGCTGGACAACATGGGAGTAAAGCCCATCGAAGCTGCAGGTCAGGAATTCGATCCTAATTTCCACAATGCAGTGATGCATGTGGAGGATGAGGAATACGGTGAGAACATCGTAGTGGAGGAATTCCAGAAGGGTTACACATATCATGACGCTGTGGTAAGACACAGTATGGTTAAGGTGGCAAATTAAGTATTTCAGGCATGGCCTGATGAAATAGCCGTATTAAGCGGTAGAATGGAGGAGAATCATGAGCAAAATTATTGGTATCGACTTAGGTACAACAAATAGCTGTGTGGCAGTAATGGAAGGTGGAAAGCCCACCGTTATCGCCAATGCGGAAGGCGCAAGAACAACACCCAGTGTTGTCGCATTCACCAAGACAGGGGAAAGACTGGTAGGAGAGCCTGCAAAGCGTCAGGCAGTAACCAACGCGGACAGAACGGTTGCTTCCATCAAGAGACATATGGGAAGCGACTACAAGGTAGACATTGACAGTAAGAAATACTCCCCGCAGGAAATTTCCGCAATGATTCTGCAGAAGCTGAAAGCAGATGCGGAGAACTATCTGGGAGAAAAAGTAAACGAAGCTGTTATCACAGTTCCCGCTTACTTCAATGACGCACAGCGTCAGGCAACCAAGGATGCAGGAAAGATCGCAGGCCTGGATGTTAAGCGTATCATCAACGAGCCTACGGCAGCAGCGCTTGCCTATGGCCTTGATAATGAAAAAGAACAGAAAATCATGGTATACGACCTGGGCGGCGGTACCTTCGATGTTTCCATCATCGAAATCGGTGACGGCGTAATCGAAGTACTTGCAACCAATGGTGATACACGTCTGGGCGGTGATGATTTTGATAATAAAGTAATCGACTGGATGGTAAGCGAATTCAAGAAGCAGGAAGGCATCGACCTTTCCGGCGACAAGATGGCTATGCAGAGACTGAGAGAAGCTGCGGAAAAAGCCAAGAAAGAGCTTTCCAGCGCAACAACAACCAACATCAACCTTCCTTTCATCACAGCAACTGCAGATGGACCGAAGCACTTTGATATGGATCTGACAAGAGCCAAATTTGACGAACTTACCCATGACCTGGTGGAAAGAACAGCAATCCCCGTGCAGAACGCCCTGAGAGATGCGGGAATCACAGCATCTGAGCTTGGCAAGGTACTGCTGGTAGGCGGTTCCACACGTATTCCTGCCGTACAGGATAAGGTGAAACTGATGACAGGCCATGAGCCCAGCAAGACCCTGAATCCGGATGAATGTGTTGCTATCGGCGCTTCCATCCAGGGCGGCAAGCTGGCAGGCGACGCAGGCGCAGGCGATATCCTTCTTCTGGATGTTACCCCTCTGTCCCTGTCCATTGAAACCATGGGCGGTGTTGCTACAAGGCTGATTGAGAGAAATACTACCATTCCTACAAAGAAGAGCCAGATTTTCTCCACAGCGGCAGATAACCAGACTGCAGTTGATATCAACGTACTGCAGGGTGAAAGACAGTTTGCAAAGGATAACAAATCTCTCGGCCAGTTCAGACTGGATGGTATCCCGCCGGCAAGACGCGGTGTTCCTCAGATTGAAGTTACCTTTGATATCGATGCCAACGGTATCGTAAATGTATCCGCAAAGGATCTGGGCACAGGAAAAGAACAGCACATCACCATTACCGCAGGCTCCAATATGTCTGAAGGTGATATCGAGAAAGCGGTAAAGGAAGCTGCTGAGTACGAAGCTCAGGATAAGAAGAGAAAAGAAGCAATTGACACAAGAAATGAAGCTGATTCCTTCGTATTCCAGACAGAAAAAGCGCTGGAAGATGTAGGTGACAAGATTCCGGAAGCTGACAAGGCAAGCGTACAGGCAGATCTGGCTGCTCTGAAGACTCTGCTGGATCAGACAAAGGATCAGGAAATGACAGAATCCCAGGTTGCAGATATGAAGGCTGCCCAGGAAAAACTGATGCAGAGCGCACAGACCCTGTTCTCCAAGGTTTATGAGCAGGCGCAGGCAGCCGGCGGCGCAGCAGGCGCAGGCCCCGACATGGGCGGTGCAGCCGGAAGCGCAGGCTCCGCACCGGATGATGATGTAATTGACGGTGATTTCAGAGAAGTTTAAGCTTAAAAAATACAACACTAGGGGGCACTGCCGTGTCCCTTAGTGTTGCGTTCAGAAAAAGATGATTCTGCGGTGAATGCAGAACCAAGGGAGGCATATTTATGGCGGAACAAAAGAGAGATTATTATGAGGTCCTAGGCGTTGAGAAGAATGCTGACGACGCAGCCATTAAGAAAGCATACAGAGTCCTCGCCAAAAAATACCATCCTGATATGAACCCGGGAGATGCGGAGGCGGAAAAGAAATTTAAGGAAGCATCGGAGGCATATGCGATACTGAGTGATCCTGAGAAACGGCGCCAGTACGACCAGTTCGGCCATGCAGCCTTTGACAACGGCGCAGGTGGCGGCGGCTTCGGCGGCTTTGATTTCAACAGCGCAGATTTTGGCGATATTTTCGGTGATATATTTGGTGATTTCTTCGGCGGCGGATCCCGCAGAAGCGGCAGGGCGAGTAATGCACCCATGAAGGGCGCCAATCTTCGTACCAGTGTGCACATAACCTTCGAAGAAGCGGTATTCGGTACATCTAAGACCATAGAACTGAATGTAAAGGAAGAATGTAAGACCTGTCACGGAACGGGAGCCAAGGAGGGCACACAGCCCATTACCTGTCCCAAGTGCGGTGGTAAGGGCCAGGTGGTATTTACCCAGCAGTCCTTCTTCGGCACGGTCCGCAATGTACAGACCTGTCCGGACTGTAACGGCACCGGCAAGGTAATTAAAGATAAATGTACTGACTGCCATGGAAGCGGTTATGTACCCATGAAGAAACGGTTTGAGGTGGATATCCCTGCGGGAATCGACAACGGCCAGTGCAAGCGTCTGGCTGGCATGGGAGAACCGGGCGTCAACGGCGGCCCCAGGGGAGATGTGCTTGTAGAAGTCATTGTAGGGCGTCATCCCATATTCCAGCGCCAGGATTACAATATCTATTCCACGGTCCCTGTATCCTTTGCCGTAGCGGCTCTTGGCGGCGAGGTAGTTATTGATACGGTGGACGGCAAGGTTATTTATGATGTGAAGCCCGGAACCCAGACGGACACCAAAATCCGCCTGAAGGGAAAAGGCGTTCCCAACCTGCGTAACAAAGAGGTGCGCGGCGACCACTACGTAACTCTTGTAGTCCAGGTACCCGACAAGCTTTCCGGCGAAGCCAAGGAACTGCTCAGAAAATTCGACGAAGTTTCCGGCGACAGCCTGAATGCGGCGAAGAGAATGGGCGATGGCGGAGCTACGGAAGGGAAAGAAAAGAAGAAAAAAGGATTCTGGAAATAGGAATTTCCGGATTCCTGACAGATAACAAAAGGCAGCCCGCGGGGCTGCCTTTTGTATATAGAGGCGTTTTCCCGGAGGGAACGGGTAGATAACAGGCGAGCGCCTTAGGAGCGCTTTGCATAAGAGAACGCTGTATGAACGGAGTACAGCTGTTAGGAGAGTGGCTTAAAATAAATCCGGCTGTCCTCACCGCCCGTATCCGGCCGGTTTCCCATATAAATAAATCCGTATTTTTCATAGAACCCAATATGATCCGTAGCCAGATATACTTTTTCATGTCCCTGCCTCCTGGCTTCTTCACAAGCATGGCTGATGATTTGCTCACTGTATCTGTGTCCCCGGTACTCAGGCGCTGTAAATACAAACCCCAGCCAGGGAAACAGCCGGATATCATCGATACAGTCCTGATGTGTCAGGGTAACAAAGGAAACAAGTTCATCCCCATCGCACAGAAGAAACAGCTTGCCGCCTGTTCCCAGCACCGTTTCAAACCGGCCGTCCTTGAGCAGCACTGCCAGATATTTTGCTGCGCCCCAGTCGCAGCTCCCGATTTTTTCTATCCAGCATTCTTTTTTCCCATCTTCAAAATATTCGATTATCTGCATAAAGGGCCTCCTTGAAAATGATTTTTCTCCACATGGACCTGTGCCATCCGGTATTCTGCGCGCGCGTATACGGACGGCAGCCGACGCGGCGGTTAAGGATAGTAAACCTCATGCCGGTATGTCTTTGGCGCCGTTATCTGTTGCTCAAGTGTCTGCGGAAAAATAATTGACTTAATTATATCAGCCTGGAAACTAAAAGGACAGGTGTAATTGCAGTATGATTTGATGAATGGCAGACAGAAATAACAGATAAGAAATAACAGATAAGAAGCAACAAATAAGAAGCAACAAATAAGAAGCAATAAATAAGGAGCAACAGATAAAAATCAGAATTTCAGCCGGCTGAATAATTGAGCCGGGTAATAAAAATCAGATTTCTCCCGATGCGGGATGTCTGGTGCAGGGGTGTGCTATGTGTTAGAATAAAGAAAAACAGGCAGGCGGATACTATATAATCCGCAGAAAGAATGTATAGAAGAAAAAATGTAAACTAATTATAAATAAAAAATGTAATCAGAAAGGCGGGAACAAAATGCGGAAAAATGAAGAAGGAAAACTTGTGGATGAAAATGGTCTGACGGAGGAGGAGTTTCTCAGCCAATATCAGCCCCGGGATTATGAACGTCCGTCGGTTACGGTGGACATGCTCATTTTTGCTGTGGATAAGTCAGGCGAAAACAAGAGGCTTCTGTTGATAAAGCGGAAAAATCATCCGTATTTGGGCTGTTGGGCGCTGCCGGGAGGCTTTGTGGAGATGAAGGAGTCTCTGCGGGAGGCGGTCGCCAGGGAGTTGGAGGAGGAAACAGGCGTAAAGGGAATGCGTCTGGAGCAGCTTTACACATTTGGAGAGGTGGAGCGTGATCCCCGTACACGGATAATTTCAGTGGCCTTTATGGCTGTTGTGGATGATGAAGAGCTTTCAGTCCGGGCCGGGGACGATGCAGCGGAAGCTGTCTGGTTCCGGGTTTGGAAGGAGGAAGGGGAAAACGGGAAATGTATTTTCCTGGAATCAGCAGAAGCGGGAGTTCGTTTTGCCTATGCGGTGGAAAAGGAAGCGAAGGGTGAAGGGGAACGGAGGTGCAGGCCGATATTTGATGCGGAAGCGGAACGGGGACTGGCCTTCGATCATATAGAGGCGGTCCGTATGGGGCTGGAACGTTTGTAATAGTAGTAACTGACAGTTTATACTTAACTGCTGATGAACCCGGGTAATCCTTGCTAAGCCGACATGCCTATGATAGACTGGAAGCTGATAGAATTGTGAAGCTGTAACTCAACGGAGGTAAAGCATGAAAAAGCCATTACCAATAGGTGTTGATGATTTTAAAAAGCTTATTACAAGCGGATATTATTATGTTGATAAAACGTTGTTTATAAAGGAACTGTTAGATAAAAAAGGAGATGTAAATTTATTTACAAGGCCCAGGAGATTTGGGAAAACACTTAATATGAGTATGCTGAGATATTTTTTTGAGAAGAAAGATTCTCAGCCCGAATTGGAGGAAAATAAAAAGCTGTTTGATGGTCTGGGCATCATGGAAGCAGGAGAACGGTATAGAGGGGAGATGGGAAGGTATCCTATTATCTGTCTGACCTTGAAATCCGGTAAACAGCGTACTTATCAATCGGCCTATCATAAGCTGCGAAGAGAACTGGCCAATGAATTCGACAGGCATAGGAAAATAAAAGAGAGGCTTTCTCCAGAAAAAGCGGTCAGATATCAAAAAATTCTGGAGGAAACCGCTTCCGAAGATGATTTTTCAGGAGCCCTTCAGTTTTTAAGCGAGGCACTTTGGGAGAGTACAGGCCAAAAATCGATCATATTAATAGATGAATATGATGTTCCGCTGGAAAATGCTTATTTCAATGGTTTCTATGAAGAAATGTCGGATTTTATCCGTTCGCTTTTTGAATCTGCCTTAAAGTCAAACCCTTATCTTGAGTTTGGAGTGATCACGGGATGCCTGAGAATAACAAAAGAGTCGATTTTTACAGGGTTGAATAACCTGAAAATGGTATCAATCCTCAGCAATATATATGATGAGTACTTTGGTTTTACTCAAAAGGAAACCGAGGCGTTGTTAGATGAATACGATCGGGCAGATAAGATGGAAATAATGAAGGAATGGTATAATGGCTATCGGTTTGGTAATGCCGAGGTCTATAATCCCTGGAGTGTACTTAATTTTCTTGATGCGCTTCGGGAAAATGCAGGAGCCTTGCCGATGCCGTATTGGGCGAATACAAGCTCGAATGATATTGTTAAAAGCCTTGTAGAGCGGGCGGATATCTCAGTCAAGGGAGAACTGGAGCATTTAATCGATGGCGGGGCGATTGAAAAACCTGTACATGAAGATATTACTTATGACAGTATATACGGTTCAGATGATAATCTATGGAACTTTTTGTTCTTTACCGGATATCTGAAGCTGGTGGACAGACGGCTGCAGGCTGAAACGGAATATATCTTAATGGCCATTCCCAATATTGAGGTTAAGCATATTTTTAAGGGTACCATACGGAACTGGTTTACTGAGGAAATTGAAAAGAAAGATCTGGGAAAGTTTTTTACTGCGATTGAGCGGGGAAATGTGCGATATATGGAAGAAGAACTCTCAGCCTGTCTGCAGGAGACGATAAGCTTTTATGACTATGCGGAAAATTATTATCATGGATTTTTAACAGGATTGCTGAAAACACAAAATAAATACCGGGTGATATCCAATCAGGAGTCGGGGCTGGGAAGGCCGGATATTATTATGAAGTCCGCAAGTATACGCGGGCTTGCAATTATTATGGAGCTAAAGGTGGCAGACGATTTTTCGGAAATGGAAGCAGGGTGTATCCAGGCGCTTAACCAGATTGAGACGCGAAAATATTCAATGGAATTAGAGATGGAGGGATATAAAGATATTATAAAATATGGAATCTGTTTCTATAAAAAAGAATGTATGGTCCTAAAAATTTAATCTTGCGTTTTAACTTATTGAAACAACAGTTGGTTAATGGTATAATATGCCGAAGTATGAACTTGAAAAAAGATGGAATACAGAAGGTTTCTTTGAGTTTTATCTTTACAGCAGATACCTTTCGGCCGGATAAAACAAAGGCATCTGTCCTGCCTGCATAAAGGAGCGGAAGGAGCGTTTTGGGAAGAGCCGAAATTAAAGCCTTATTTTATTTGGGTTTTTGGGAAAGGCCAGAAGAGGCGTCGGCTTCTTTTGGCTATCTTCATTTTATGTCGGAGTCCTGCGGATCGTTAAAGGCAATTCCTGTCATTGAGGAGACGGGAATTATCATTATGGATGAAGCTGTAAGGCTGATTTCCGGGCTGTGAAAAATTATGGATAAAGAATACCTGTAAGGAGCATATAATATGAAATGGAAAAAATTCAGGATAAAAACAATAACGGATGCGGAGGACATAATTATCAGCACCCTTTATGATATTGGCCTGGAAGGGGCGCAGATCGAGGATAAGGTGCCGCTGACGGCCGCAGAAAAGGAGCAGATGTTCGTGGACATCCTGCCGGATGGGCCGGAGGATGACGGGATTGCGTGGCTCAGCTTTTTCGTGGAGGAAACAGAGGACGGGCATCTTCTGGTAGACGGCGAAGAGACGGACGAGGAGTCCGTTATGGAAAATGTGCGCAGGGAGTTGGAGGAGCTGCGGGTATTCTGCGATATCGGAGAAGGAAGCATTTCCGTGGATGAGACGGAGGATATTGACTGGATCAATAACTGGAAGCAGTATTTTCACCAGTTTTATATTGATGATCTCCTTGTTATCCCTTCCTGGGAAGAGGTGGAGGAAACGGATAAGGACAAGATGGTCCTTCATATTGATCCTGGTACGGCCTTCGGGACGGGGATGCATGAGACAACACAGCTTTGCATCAGGCAGCTGAAAAAGTTTGTGACGCCGGAAACCGTGCTTCTGGATGTGGGCACCGGCAGCGGAATCCTGGGGATTCTTGCACTGATGTTCGGAGCAAGGAGCGTGGTGGGAACTGATTTGGATCCCTGCGCAGTGGAAGCGGTACGTGAAAATCTGGAATCCAATCATATTGACCCGGATAAATTCGAAATGATGATTGGCAATATCATTACGGAAAAAGAAGTTCAGGATCGGGTGGGGTATGGCTGTTATGATATTGTGGCGGCAAATATCCTGGCTGATGTACTGGTAAACCTGACGCCGGTGATCTGCAGCCAGTTGAAGCCGGGAGGAATCTATATTACCTCAGGAATTATAGATGACAAGGAAACAACAGTGGTAGATGCGGTAAAGGCTGCCGGGCTGGAGCTTCTGGAGGTCAATTATCAGGGTGAATGGGTTGGCGTGACGGCGAGAAAGCCAGTGTGACAGTAACAGCCAGTTTGACAGGAGAGCGGGAATCGGAATGTATCAGTTTTTTGTGGAGCCCGGGCAGATTCAGGGAAAGACGGTTATCATCACGGGAAGTGATGTGAATCATATTAAGAATGTACTGCGTATGAAGCCGGGAGAGGAAATCGCGGTAAGCAACGGTGTCGATGGACGGGAGTACAGATGCGGGATTGAGGAAATCCGGGAGGACGAGGTGGTTTGCACGCTTCGTTTCATCAAAGAGGATGGGCTGGAGCTGCCTTCCAGGATTTACCTGTTCCAGTGTCTGCCCAAGGCGGATAAAATGGAGCTTGTCATCCAGAAGGCGGTGGAGCTGGGGGCCTTTGCAGTGGTGCCTGTGGCGGCTAAGCGCTGTGTGGTAAAGCTGGATGCGAAAAAGGAAAAGAGCAAGCTGGCAAGGTGGCAGGGAATTGCCGAGTCTGCGGCCAAGCAGAGCAAACGCCGCATCGTACCGGAGGTAATGCCGGTGATGTCCATGCAGGAGGCGCTGCATTTTGCAAAGGATATGGATGTGAAGCTTTTTCCTTACGAGCTGGCTGAAGGGATGGGAAAGACAAAGGAGCTGATCGCAGGCATCCGCCCCGGCCAGTCCATCGCGGTTTTCATCGGACCGGAGGGCGGTTTTGAGGATGGTGAGGTGGAGGCTGCTTCGGAGTGCGGTTTCGTGCCGGTGACACTGGGGCGTCGCATTCTGCGGACGGAAACGGCAGGCTTTACTGTGCTTGCCTGGATTATGTATCAGCTGGAGGCGGATCAGGGCGTTTAGGAGTACCAATTGTCGAAAGCAGACATATAATAAGTTAGGCGGATTCCGATTGGGGAGTCCGCGCTTCTTTACCGGCAAATCAAATACAGAAAGTTGGGAAAAATTATGGAATGCTATCTGGATAACTCTGCTACGACAAAATGCTTTGACAGCGTAGCGGCTATCATGACCCAGGTCATGTGTCAGGACTATGGCAATCCATCCAGTATGCACATGAAAGGAGTGCAGGCAGAGCAGTATCTGCGCTATGCCAAAGATGTGATTGCAAGAATCCTGAAGGTGAATGAAAAAGAGATTTTCTTCACCTCGGGAGGTACGGAATCGGATAATCTTGCCCTCATCGGAAGCGCTTATGCAAACTGCCGGGCGGGAAGGCATCTGATAACAACCTCTATTGAACACCCGGCAATCCTGCAGACGATGCAGTATCTGGAAGGACAGGGCTTTGAAGTGACTTATCTGCCAGTGGACTGCTATGGGCGGATCCGGCTGGAGGATTTGGAGTATGCAATGAGGCAGGATACGATTCTGGTATCCATTATGCATACGAATAATGAGCTCGGTTCCTTGCAGCCTGTCGCTGAGGCGGGCAGGCTGATTAAACAGATGAATCCGGGAACGCTTTTTCATGTGGATGCGGTGCAGGGATTTGGTAAATACAGGATTCTGCCGAAAAAAATGGGAATCGATATGCTGTCTGTGAGCGGACACAAGATTCATGGGCCCAAGGGCGTGGGATTTCTTTATATCAATGAAGCGGTAAAAATCCAGCCGATTATTTTCGGCGGGGGCCAGCAGCGCGGCATGCGTTCCGGGACGGAAAATGTGCCGGCAATTGCAGGGCTGGCGAAGGCCGCCGAGGAGATGTATGGAAATCTGGATGAGGATGTGAACAGGCTGTATGCTTTGAAGCAGATGTTTATTGACGGTGTGACACAGCTGGATGGCGTGCAGATTAACGGGCTGACCGGACGTGAGAGCGCGCCTCATGTTATCAGTGTTTCTTTCCGGGGAATCCGGAGCGAGGTTCTGCTTCATGCGCTGGAGGAGCGGGGAATTTATGTTTCTTCGGGAAGCGCCTGTTCTTCCAATAAGCCGGGAACGGCGGCATCGGCTACGTTGCGGGCGATTGGTCTGGATAAGGAGCTGATGGGCTCTACGCTTCGTTTCAGCCTGTCGGTGTTTACCACGGAGGAAGAGATCCGTTATGCGTTGAATGCGTTGTATGAGATGGTGCCCATGCTGCGCAGGTTTACAAGAAGATAGAGTCGGCGTCCGGCCTTTTGGCCGGACGGAAAACCGGCAGGAGTCGTTGGGCTGTCGGGCGGCATGTGAAAAGCAGCCGGGCAGGGCAGGATAGGAGGATGTATGGTTTTTAAGGCGTTTTTGATAAAGTACGCGGAAATCGGCGTAAAGGGAAAGAACCGGGGGATTTTCGAGGATGCGCTTGTGCAGCAGATTAAGTATGCGCTGAAGCGGTGTGAGGGAGATTTCGCGGTTCATCGTACCCGGGGCAGGATCTATGTGGACGTGCTGTCTGAGGAGTATGATTATGATGAGACGGTGGAGCATCTGCAGAGGGTGTTCGGTATCGCGGAAATCTGTCCGATGGTGCAGGTGGAGGACGAAGGGTTTGACAAGCTGTGCGGTACGCTTGTGGAATACATGGACGATGTGTATGCGGACAAGCATATTACGTTCAAGGTGAGTGCGAGAAGGGCAAGGAAGAATTATCCGCTGGATTCTATGACGATCAATTCAGAGGTGGGCGGCGTCCTGTTGGATGCGTTCCCGGATATGAAGGTGGATGTGCATAAGCCGGATGTGATGCTGTATATTGAGATCCGGGAGAAGATTTATATTTATTCCATAGAGATTCCCGGGCCGGGAGGAATGCCGGTGGGGACGAATGGTAAGGGGATGCTGCTGCTTTCGGGAGGGATTGATTCTCCTGTGGCGGGGTATATGATCGCAAAGCGCGGTGTGAAAATTGATGCGGTTTATTTTCATGCGCCTCCATATACGAGCGAGAGGGCGAAGCAGAAGGTGGTGGATCTGGCAAAGCTGGTGTCAAGGTACAGCGGGCCGATTTATCTGCATGTGGTGAATTTTACGGATATTCAGCTGTATATTTATGAGAAGTGTCCGCATGATGAGCTGACGATAATTATGAGAAGGTATATGATGCGGATTGCGGAGATGATCGCAAGGGATACGGAGTGTCTGGGGCTTATTACGGGCGAGAGTATCGGGCAGGTGGCTTCTCAGACGATGCATTCACTGGCGGCTACGGATGATGCGTGTGAGATGCCGGTGTACAGGCCGCTGATTGGGATGGATAAGCAGGAGATTATTGATATTTCTGAGAGGATTGGGACGTATGAGACGTCGATTTTGCCGTTTGAGGATTGTTGTACGATCTTTGTGGCAAAGCATCCGGTGACGAAGCCGAATTTGAATGTGATCCGGAAGCATGAGAGGTTTTTGGATGATAAGATCGATGAATTGGTGAAGACGGCTGTGGAGTCGAAGGAATTGGTGGTTGTGGGGAAGGATTAAGGATTGAGATGGTTTGGGGAGAGGAGTGAGGGGCGGGCTCTGTCTCTTATACACATCTCCGAGCCCACGAGACAGGCAGAAATATCGTATGCCGTCTTCTGCTTGAAAAAAAAAATATCGTATGCCGTCTTCTGCTTGAAAAAAAAAAAAAAAAAAGCGAATCACAAGAATACATGTTAAAAAGGAAATAAAAAAGGGAATAGATAAATTACAGTAGGAACTATAAAGTAATCAATAAGAGAACGTAATACTATATGTG